>Ga0074193_1001039_pt1 | contig 38240 bp, 39 predicted proteins | sample EPASupsiteHSE605_FD_64523 | JGI IMG/M metagenome (GOLD analysis project Ga0074193, IMG submission 64523) | Bioremediated contaminated groundwater from EPA Superfund site, New Mexico - Sample HSE6-05 | ecosystem: Environmental > Aquatic > Deep subsurface > Groundwater > Contaminated ... | reverse complement strand
TGAACAAGACGCCAAAGTGACCGTAGCGTTCGGCTTATAAGCAACAGCATCAGCCCACAAGGCTGACAATCGCCCCAGCCTGATCCGAAAGAGGAAATCCGGCCGAGGGTGTCACGGATTCAGGGAATCAATCTGCTGAACATCTGTTCGCTCGATTTTCGTTATCTGCTCTTGTATCTGCCTTTGGCTATCAGCCTTCTGAATCTGTTCATCGTTTAGCATCGCGTTTTTAGTTATCTGCTTTTCTATCTGCCCAGTATCAGACTTCTTTTTTACCAATCGTTTACCAGCTTTTTTGTTAGACTTGTGTTTTCCTTTTTTCCTATCATCCGCTCTTTGAATATCCATATTGCGAACAACATTTCTAACTATTGATTCACTGACCTTCAGTCCTGAATCTAAAATTTCACTCTGCTCAAACTTTGCAATGTTAACTGCTATTGTTTTTACTGATACTTTTTCAGTATAAAGTTCTCGTATTATTTCTCCGTATTTACGTTCAATCTGCCTAACATTTGACTCGCTCATCTGACTTTCTTTTCTCGAGTCATCGACCAACAGTTTGATATCAGAGAATACCGTTCTTTTCTCGTTGGAAACGTACTGCACAAAGCTCCGTGCATTTACGCCCAACTGCTTTAATATTTTTATCTGTCTTTGTTGTGACAATTTATTGAAATCTGCTATACAAGAAATTGAGATTTCATATTCATTTTGATCTGTTGTTTTAAGTGATATAGTTGCCATGGTGTTCTCCATTTATATTATAATTCTGTGTAATCGAGTTCTTCGAAGCGTTTTTGTTGTTCTGTCTTATCGGTGACGCCGATGTAATACAGTGTTGTCTTGGCATCCGAATGGTTGAAGTCGTGCATTAACGACTCAAGATCCACGCCTTTGACTTTGAATTGAAAGTACCCGTATGTTTTTCTGAGTGAATGCCCGGAAATAGTTCCAGGTACTCCAACGGCAGCACACCATTTTTGGACCAGCCTTGAGAATGTGTAGCGCGTGAATTGACCGCGCTGTCCGACGAACAACGGGCTTTGTGGTGTGACATCTGGCTTGCGTCGTCTTTCGTTGACCAGTTTTGCGAGAATCAGCTTTGCGCTTTTGTTCATGAAAACTCTGCGCGCCTTTTTCGTCTTCTTCTCGATGACATCGCAGTAGCCATTGCCGATGAGGTCTTCAGCGTGCTGCACTGTCAGACTGACCAAATCGCTTCCTCTGAGATTTGTCGAAATTGCGACCATGAACATGGCCTGGTCTCTCGGATTGTCTTTCAGCAAGTCCAATATTTCGAGAATGTATTTGATGTCTCGAATGGGCTCAGCCGCGTTGTAGCTGATATTAATGAATTTCTGTCTTTTTGGTGGCATGGCAGTTCTCCTGCGTTGAATTTATTCATAAAGAATAAATATCAGGAGACCTGCCAGAGGTGACGAAAGGAGAGATTTAGATGATGGGTACTGACTGGAGGGATTAAGCGATGGCGTCGTCAGCGCAGCGGGTTACGCCTTCTAAGACTCATCACCATCATTTTTAAAGAGTGACGAATACTTTGAAAAAAACAGGTTCTGAAAGATACGTTTGATTGCGTTATTTTTTCAATAATACATCCCAAGAAATATGTTCAACCATATTACTGAATATTTCGACATCTACATATCTTTTTTTTAATCTGACCGTACAATGGTCAATACAATCTTTAACAATTTTTATTAAGTCATTATTTGAGCAATTATTTGAAAATTTTCTTTCACAGTATTTGTCTGAGACTTTTGCAAACACCTTTGTTCTGGTTCTTATTTTTCTTTTTGCAATCGTTTCATGGTACTCACATCTGAGCTGATTTCCACCATATTGAAACAACTTTATAAAACCAATAATTTCATTGTATTCCCAGTCGCCTCCATATTGATCATGAAGAAACTTCGTATCTAATGGACAAATTAATTTTGAGTTGATATTTGAAACATAGTTATTTCTTTCTTCATAATATTCCTGTCTACTGATTCGGTAAACAGGAATTTCAAATAAACTTTTAGTCTTGAACATATTTTTTCAAAAGAACAACGTGTATAATTACCGGTAATTTTTGATAAGATCAGGTTTGGCGTTTGTTGTGATAATTTTTTACGATTCTGCAAAAAAAATGAAGAGATTTAACCGACGCTTTTTTCATTCAATCAACCTTTTGCTATTAAACAACATTTGCAATTCTTCGCTTAAAAGTGTGACTGAAGAAAATTCGTGCTCATAATTTCACATGGTTATCAAAAATAAAAAAGATCGGGCTATTTTTCCGTTCCTCCATCTCTTTGGTCAGGGCGTCAATATCGTGCCTAGCCTGTTACATGATCTTTCTTTGATTATCGCTCCAGCTTGAGGATCGTCGAGTTGCTAAACGAATTAATAACTCTGAAAGAGCAATCAATTTCAAATGGTTCTCTTCAACTTCACTGCCTATACAACCATTATGAATACAAGTGATCTGTTGTGTTTCTTTCTTCAGCAGTAACGAGTTGAGCGTACGATTATTCGTGCTTTACTTGGCATTAAGCTCCTTTAGTCTTTCTGCGATTGCTAATAGACTTTCAGCTTTGTCATTATCACCAGCTTCTATAGCTTGCGTGATTTTTTTTCTTAATTGAGAAAGTTCTTCTTATTTTACATTTTCATCTTCGCGAATCTTCTCTTTTCTTTCTATCGCATCATTTTTCATTTCAGAGATTTTAACTTTTATTTTGTTTGTGTAAATTTTTCTTATATAGAATATCAAATAAATAATCAAAGCCAAACCAGCTATTAATGAACCTATAATTTTTATATTGTATGTATCAGCATCATCTTGTTTTCTTTTTAAAATTGATCGAAAGTCATCCAGCGCTTTGCCTTCCAGCGAAAGGCTAATGTCAAGAATATAAGCAGGAGCGTATTGCAGTTCTCCGTTTCTTAAAGTTGCTGAATTTTCTAAAGTAAAAATACGTATTTTATTTTTCTTTTCAAGCAATGTTTCAACAATAGGTAAGTTTGATTCTAATTCGTAAAGATTATCCGTATTATTTGTATAATAAGCGTAATTTTTATTCCTTTCTGCATTTTGTCGTTCAATAGAATTTTTATATACTCCAAGACCTATATAATTAAGCATAGCAGAAGTTATCAAATTATCGTTCATTGAAAAATTTGATTTAGTTTTTGCTCCGTCTCTGACACTATCAACATGAAAATTATAATCTGATTTAAGCACGTCTAATGGATTTTTTATGTATATCTTGAGAGATCAAACATTAATTTCAGAATATTTAAATGGTCCATAGTTAACGTCTTTTGTAATGTTTTGAAGTTCTATTACAAAAGCTCCGTATGTCCATCTTAAATTTCCAGCATATTCTGCTGTAACGTTTTCAGTTTCCAATGCTGACGCGCTTCCTGAGATGAATAAAAGCATCGTAGCCAGTAAATAAATAATTTTCATTACTCTCCCAAGCTCAGGTGTTATTTTATTAATTAGTTATAGCAACTTGATTGCTTATTACACTAGTGTATATAGATTTTTGCTTCATTAATTAATGAGATATTGCAGAAATCACTGAATTCGACTATCTCGACTTATCACCGCTGAATTTGAATATTTTTTTTCGCGTTCCATCTCTACCTCAAAAATGCTCTTTAGCACTTTATCTGATTGTAATATGGCAACTCCTGGATACGCACACGAGAAGCCTCCTTGCTCCGTCTGTTCATTTTACCTATCCTAACAGCAATCAAATTCTCCGTACAGAAATATCACTCATGACTGAAATTAAAGTCAATTGTTAACTTCGCGAAGAAATTTAGGACCACGGTTCAACTCCTGAAATAAAAACGGGTTCAACAGTTTCAGCCGAACCCAATTTGGACTTGAAGTGCGCCTATGCGTCAAGCGTCTTCGGCGAGATTAGCGTTTGATACTGAAGCATAACGCCTACCCATCGAAACGTGAACACCGATTGACGCGAACGGCTGTCAGTAGAGAGGTGTGAGTAGCTGATAACTACGGAGGTCAACAAAAGGCAATTTACACGTGTAGAATGCGTGTATTTATTTGTTTTTGTGTATTAATATTGCCTTATCCTTTGTGCATAACTTTGTGCTTAATCGATAAGGCGACAGTTTAGATTGTAGAGAGTTTAGGCTTAAAGACGGCTACTCCACCTTTAGCTAGCTTGGCAACTAACCACATGACATGGTTAACATCTTGGAATCTCCCATAGCTAGAAAGCACAAAGATCGCAAAAAGGGTAGTGGCCCACGGTCGTGCGAGTTCGAGTCTCGCCTTCGGCACCATACAATAAAAAAGGGGGCTAAATTGCTTAGAGATAAGCGAGTTAGCCCCTTCTTGTTTTTAAGGGTAAATTGAACTATACTAGCGCCGATGAGCAAGAAAGGTTATCTGGATATATCGCCTTCCAACCCCGCAACTATCCCGGTCATTTTGCGTTTTCCTGCTCTATACCACCAAAAATCATCCGAACTTCGCCTGGTACAACTAACAACTTTAACTTGAATCATCTGCACCACAGCCACTAGCTATTAAAGCTTAAAAACTTTTTCCCAGGAGAAAGTCTCATGAAAAAAATTGGCCTCTTTTTCATTTATGCGACCACTGCCGCTTTACTAACGAGTTGCGGCACGGCCACGATTAATCCCAACTACAGTTCCGCTAACCCCGAGCTCATGATTATTGGCAAAGAAGCTCCGGCAGGGAAAGCTCCTGAACTTCTCAATCTCGGTTCCTACTGCCTGAGCGTCACTGAAAAATGGAAAATTGACGGAAAAACACCAGATGGCCAGACAATTTGGACCAAGGACAGTCTTCGCAAGGTACAACCTTGCCGGTAAGAACTGGGAGCGCGTTTCCGTCTCAAAATGGTGGAAGAAAAGAATGAAAAGAACAGTTGTCACCCTATGGTATTTGTTAACCATCCTGTTTTGTCTTCAGGGTAGTACGCTTGCCCAAAATCAACGAAAGATCGTTTTAACCGATAATCAATTCAAAGAATCCTTTCTTGAAAAGGTTACTGTCTCGGGAGGTATCCGAGCCGGCTTCATGTATCAAAGCTCCTTGGATCATGTTGATGTTCATCAACTCTATATTTATTTGCACCGTGACCTTGATGACCAGGATGCCATTCTGTGTGTGAATATGGCAAGCCGTGATGGTCGATACGCTGCCTCCTGGCAACATGAGCTCGGCAAGCAACCGGCAGGAGCGATTAATGTCGACCTCCCTTCGAAATACCAAGAACAAATATCGAGTTATTCACCCGACGCACTAGTGGTCCTTGCCGCGATAACCAAGCAAAACTGCTCTTCTCAAGACATGAAATATATCCCTGCCAGTTGGGGCGAGTCCCATGATGCAGATTTTGTCCTGTATGTAAACTCCGGCAATACCGATACGGTCATTGGTATACCTGGGCAAACCGAACGCATACCTTGTACAAAAATCATGGCTGAAAGCACTATTGCGTATGACACAAGGTGCGTTGTCAATAAGCAGATTCTCAGCGAACCAAAAAGCGTATTTTTCGTTCGCAACAACTTCGGCAACAGATTGCCCAATGTTGAATTTCCCGTGAGGTAACGAGTGTGCATTATCAAACCATTAAAAACGGCATTTTCAATAGTAAGGAATATAATTCTTGCCGCAGTTATTTATGAACCCGAAAACAAAAAATTTTCGGTTATTTCTGAACGGTATCCACGTATTTTAAATTATATTACGATATTGTTTTGTATTTATATACTTTTTTTATTTTTCTTGATAACAAAAATTATCATAAACACTACAACAATCGGATCGTTCATTCTTACTGCAAGAACAGAATGCTTAGAGTATCAGACCGAAAGTATTGCTCCACCTCGAATAGCTTTTTATAACGCTACCTTTTACTGGGACGAATCAAGCACCGAGGAGTTCGATCCATCTGCTCAATCATCGACAGAATCAAAATCGTTATCAGTAAAAGAAAACGGTTCTGTTCAAGTTCAAGGATATTCCAAGATAATTTTTTCAAGAATTGGCAATGGCAATTTACATATTCAAATAAGAAGTGCAAATCCTATCATTGTTTACAATGAAAAGGATGAAATAACTAAAACCTTACCTTCATCTGTAGATTTAGTATTGAGCAATATTACCTCTCTATTAAATCAAGGCATATCATGGAAATATAATCTTGATGGCCCATTAATTGTAGGTCGCGTACCAACATATGGTGTTCAGCAACTCAGCGGATTGTTGCTTGAAGGTGAAATCCAGATGGTGGCAAGACAATTATTGTCTGGAAATCATTACAAAGTAGATCCGTATAAGCTGCAATTGGGTGACGAAATTCAGTTCACACCTCATTCCCCTAAAACAAGCGGACTGCTAACTTTTGACACCGATCGTGGATTGAAAGTAGTTGCAATCGTTGAAGCTGAATCTGCAACGGTGAAAAAATTCAGAACGACCAATATCAAAATACAGAACAACCTCTGGTCGAAACTGGGGAAGGACGAGGAACTCGTTATAACCTGGGCAATACTCTTGACTGTTCCTGGAATGTTAGTCTTTATTTCTCGTATTCTCTCATTTCATGCACAAATGCATGCAAGCAAATGAACAAATCCATATTCCGATTCGACCACGTTGCCACAGTAATATTTTTTCAATGCATTGTATCTCTATTGTTCACACGGCCAGGAATGTCATCAGAAGTGTATATAAAAACCGACGACAATGAGATCGGACAGGGCATCTTTCGTCAACGAGGATCGGAGTGCCTGATCATCACACCTTTGCATGTAATTGAAAACGCTTTCAAAATAGATGTTACCCTTGCCGACAAACAAAATTTTTCCGCAGAAATGATTGAATCTTTTCCAGGAGATATTAGTGTACTTCGATTTAAGCACAGTGATTCGATCCATTGTAAAACAGTAAATCTCTCCAATGACACTCAGCTAGATGCGCTTCTGGAAGTTGAGCAGCACGGTGAATTGCGTACCATGCTCGCCGATGGCAGTATTCGCATAATTCCTGTCAATATTATCGGCTATGACAAATTCCGGCAAATTCATGTGACACCACAGGATAGCTCTATAGATTTTGTCAAAGGTGAAAGTGGCAGTCCTCTTTACATAGCTGGCCATTTTTCTGGTGTACTCCTTTCTGTAAAAAACCATGTTGGCATTATCCTTCGGAGTGATGCATTGTGGCAGACCGTCTCTTTATTCTTCAACGATACATTGAAGAATAAAAATAAAAATATTTCACCGAAAAAACGTGAAGGAATTCCAGATAAACCTGGAAACAAACCGATAATTGCAAATGAGCAAGGGTTTAATGGCGTTATCGCCAAAAGTGCGGTCGTTGAACACACAATCAGACTGGAAGGGAACAGCCCGGTTCGTCTGAGTTTTCTCCCCACAGGTGATAACGAACTTTTTAATGTCGAGATTCTGGACTCGGCGCGAAGGGTCGTTTTTCAAAATACCAAAAAAGGGTTTAGTGGTTCTGATTCTGTCAAAATCCCCTTTACCCCACCAAGCAGCGATACCTACTCTATTTTTATTCTAGGAACAAAAGGGGAGGGAAAATACGCCTTCACAGTGACTCCCATCACCTATAATGGGTATCTCCGTGGCGAATCCAATACACTCAACATTGGTGGCAGCACTGTCCAAGGTACAATCGCTCAAGGGGCTGCGGCTGAATATCGCGTCCTACTCGAAGAAAACAGTCCGGTTCGACTGCATCTCCCCGCCACTGAAGATCAAGTTCGATATAGTTTGGATATTCTTGATATGACCGGCAAATCGGTGTATCGGGATTCGAGCAAACAGCACAGTGCAACAGATTCAGTCAACATTCCCTTCACTCCACCCAAAAATGGCATGTATCTCGTTCGCCTCAAAGGAACTGAAGGGGAAGGTACGTATTCGCTGCAACTTCTGCCGATCGCCAGCAACGCGCAGTTGCGTGGCGAGGCAAACGTTCTCTCGCTCAGCGGGATGATAACAGAAGGGGTTATTGCCCAAGGAACTGTTGCTGAATATCAAATTAATCTTGATGCCATGCACCCTGTTCGCTTTTATTTCGGGGCGTCAGGAGATCCCGGTCAATATAATGTGGAAATCGTCGATTCGACCGGTGTCGCTGTGTATATTAATCCATCCAAACGGTATCGTGGCACTGAAACCTTTATCATTCCCTTCACCGCCCCGAAAAAAGATACCTATATTCTCCGCATTCAAGGGGTAGATGGAGAGTGCAAATATTCATTGACCGTCCAAGATGGCATCCGCACTTAATCTATTCGCGGCCAAAACTTTGCAGCCGCCCCAAATAAAAGAATATCACAAAAAAAGCTCTGTCACCAAGGTGACAGAGCTTTTTTGCATCAACCGGAGAAACCTGATTTATTGATTTATTGGGAGCAGTTCGATTCTTCTGTTTTTTTGTCTGCCCGCAGGGGTTGCATTGCTGGCGATAGGATTCGCCTCTCCATATCCCTTGGCGGTCAGCTGTGTGGCGGCAACCCCTTTGCTTGTCAAATATTGGACGACTGCCAATGAGCGCTCGGTGCTGAGATCTAAATTACGTTTTGAATCGCCGACGCTGTCGGTAAAGCCGGCTACCTCAACTTTGACATGAGGAGCTCGGACAAGAGCATAAGCAGCTTTATCCAGTTTTACTAAGGAATCAGGGGTGAGCGTGGCTGATCCTGATTTGAAGTGCACCCCCTCAAGGATAAGAATTTCCTTAGCCGGACAGCCAAATGCGTTGACTGCTACTCCCACAGGAGTATTGGGGCAGTGGTCGGCAATATCAGCCACTCCGTCTTTGTCAGCATCGGCCACGACGTCATGCATTGGATTTGAATGAGGGGTTGCACCTGACACTTGCCCCCCAGTTCTGGGTGTTGGTGGTACATTATAAACTACCTGCGCAAAATCATCCACTAAAGTAGAAATAGCCTTCTCCGTCGCCTTTTCAAAAAGAGCATCATATTGATAATCTGCCAAGACCGACTCCGGTGACACTTTAACATCTACCCTATTGGTCCAAACAACATTACCAGTGTAGGCGTCTTGCACCCAAACGCGCAACTGAACGACTGCCTGTGGTATTTTCCCGGAATGATGCGCCAAGTTTCCTAGCACTGCTCCAGCGGCCCCCCAGGCAATAGCATGATTCAAATTGCCATCGGTTACACCGGAAATAAGAGCCGCATCCGCTGCTCCCGCAAGGGTATTGTTCCATTCGTCATATTTTTCGGATTCGGCTTGGCCAAAAGCAATCTTGCTGGTCGCGCCGGTCACAAAGGTTATGAGTCCTTTTTTTACCGGGTTCCAAGTAGGGTCTTGTCGATCTTTGTACTGGATAATTCGGCCCCTCACAATGTAGTCTGCTGAAAAATGCCGTCCAATCTTAACCACTTCTTGTTGCGTTAATCCATGTGTTCCTAGCCTGTCACTTCCGTCACCATAAGCATCGGTCTTTTGAGCAAGGTCGATATACCGCTGCAACTCCTCTTTCATACCCGCAGACCATTCGTCTTTCATCTCGTGCTCAAGAGATGCAGTCTTTGATCTGTTATAACTCACGACATTGATAATTTTTTGGTCAGCCAAGTAGAAAAAGACATCTTCCTGAACGGGAAGATGAAAACCATATTTACCGAATTGGTCAGTAATATTTTCACTGACAAAAAGATTTCGGCGAAAAGCCGTTTCAAGATTGTCAGTATTGGAGTAGTCGGCAAAAGGAAGAATAACAACCGTTTTATCCATCCCAATTGGATTTTTGCCCATAGGTTGTACTTTCAGTGATTCCTGAACGGTCGTCCCACAACCACCAAGAAAAAGCGCTAATAAGCCGATGAGCAGATGACGGCTGTATTTCATACCATTTCTCCTGTAATTTCTGTTGGATAACAAGTAAGACTTATTTCAAATAACTTTCGGAGTAAGTAAGATAACCAACTCACGTTTCTGTAATGTTTTTTCTTCAACTCCAAAAAGATACCTAATTCCAGGGATACTACCCAAGCCTGGGGCAAACTTTTCAGACTTATCTTCAATGCTGTCAATGAGCCCGCCTATAACAAGCATCTCACCATCTTGAACTTCCACCATCGTCGACATTTCACGAACCTTGACTTTTGGGAGCCCCAATTGTACAGCTGCCGGACCAGCACCAACAGTAGTCGTTGGAATATCGCCATTGGCATCAAGGTTTTCAAGACTTGTTGTAATAGGTGTCAGGTGTAGAATCATAGTTTTATCGTCACGAATAGTCGCCATGACACCTAAGGCAACTCCTTCAACAACATTTCCGGTTTCAGCCGAGTAAGTAGTGGTATCAGTCTCGGAGTCAACTTCGGCAGTTACCTGTTTTACGTATGCGACATCTTTGCCGACACTAATAATTGCGGGCTGGCCATTAAGTACTGTTAGTTTCGGATTAGATAAAATATGGGTGTCGCCCTGTTCATTGAGGGCATTTATAAAGACTTCAAAATTAATACTGTTTAACTGCACTCGGCTTACAAAGGTGTTGGCAAAGAGATTTGAATTCGGAGTATTATAGGGATAAACTTGACCTGCATTTCCAAATGAGACTGTACCTCCAATCGCTGTCTCACCACCCAGAACGCTACTCCAGTCAAGACCTAATTTTGAATTATCCTGCAGCCAAACTTCAATTATTTTGGCTTCAATACGGACTTGTCGATAGAGATGTTTTTTTAAATTATCTATATAATTATCTACTGTTTTCAGAACATTAGGCTTTGCAGTTACCGTAATTAAACCGATATTTTTGTCAATAATAAAGGTGGAACCATCTCTCGCAGTGTTATGGGCGACTTTCGATGTCACCTTTTCAGATTCTTTCTTATCGTTGCCAGCAGAGAAAGCAGGTGGCTTCGAAGAAGTGTTAACGTTAGGATTGGCAACCGGAGGATTGTTAGCTGCTGGATCTGCCGCTACAGGCTTGTCACTTTCAACTCTTTCTGCTTCCGCTGTTTGCAGAATAACCTTCAAATTTTTTTCTATATTATCCCATACATTAAATTTATTATCAGCACTGTTGATCTTGACGGTTCCCTCTGTTCCTGAAGCAGCGCTAGAGGCAGACTGACTTGACAGAAAATTACCACCAATGTTTGTTGTATAGTTTCCTTGCATTGCAGGAATACCGACTTGGTAAACCTTAGTTTCTTTATTACGAACAATAATACTTTTCCCTTTTACTTCATGATAGTAGTCGGCTTGTCGAAGAAGATTAGCAATGGCATCATAAAAGTTATCGTTGGCCGATATATCTACATCAACAAGAATAGTTTGATCAACATCACTAGCCCAGCTGACTGTCATTCCTTTTAGATTAACTAACCGCTTAATCACTTCCCATAGAGGTTGCGGGCCACCAGTAGATCTGATAGTCGCCCCTACTTTAATTTGATACTCGCTAGCGTTATCTCCCAGCCCGAATCCGTCGGTTTCTTTAGTTAAAGAGTACCCTGGACTTTGATAGCGTACAGGAAGTTGAGTAGGCACTGGTGCTGATTGGGCGACGGCAGTGCTAGATACCGCAGAAGATGCAGCATTAGTAGGTGCAGGCACTTTAGATTGTTTCTTTGTCGCACAAGACGTGATTCCGAGAAGCATCGAGGCAGAAAAAAATATCAACGCTAGCTTTACTATTTTTATCATAAAATTATTCCTCTGATACAGTCTTAAGGTGTATTCACATTGTTTGTTTAAGTGACAGACGTCCTTTAATGTATTTCTCTAGATCTGGTGGCAAATTATAACCTGATAAAAGAGCTTTCTGATATCTATCCGTAGCTTGTTGAGATTTTCCCATTTTATCGTAAATTCGTGCTACAGCAATTAAACTATTCAAATCATCACCATAAAGTGAATCATGTCGTTCTAGGTGCTGGAGAGCCCCACTGAAATCCTGTTGTTCCTCACTAAAAACAGCATAACTCAAGAGAGCTTCCTTGGCTGGTTTCTTCGATTGTGTACACTGATTAAAATAAGCTTTTGCCTTTTCTTTATCTTGCATATTTGCAGAGGCGATAGCTGCATTAAGCATAGCTGGATAATTTTTTCGATCTTTTTCTAAAGCTGTCTTAGCATAGTACAAAGCTTTTGCATTCTGACGTAATTGAACAAGATAAATAGATGATATTTTATTAGCTAATTTACTATTTGAAGGCCATTTTTCAAGTGCCTTTTCGTAGTATTGAACTGCAGTTTCAAAATTTTCATTCTTTTCAGCTTCACGAGCTAGTACCATTTGTTCTTTTGCTTCTGCCGACTCAACAGGTTGCTGTTCTTGTTGTTTAATAATAAGCGATTCACGCTCGACCACCTTGGAATCCGCCTGAAAACTAAGATTGTTTTGAGCTTGATCAGGCCATTTAAATCTTTTATCTTTTGGATAAATTACGAGTGTATTAAACCGTTCTTCTTTTTCCAAATCCTTAAGATTCAAAATAATATCTAGAGCAAAATCCCAAGGGACATCATCTAGGACTAATGTCAGAACACCCTGCACAGACTCATCCACAACGATATTTACACCACTCACCTGTCGGAGAAAATTAAATACATTGTGTAAATCCATTTTTTGGAATTCTACGGTTATCCTTTCTTTATTATATCCAGAGAAATTGAAAGCGTCCTCCATTTGCTGAGCTTTTGCTTTCGGTGAAGGTTTAGCATCAAGTGGATTGATTTCGGGCAATTGACTTTCAATATTTTTTGAGCCCCCGCTCACCCCACTTATTTTCCCTGGTGAAGATTTGTTTTTAGAAATTAATGACGCTGCGCTATCTTTATCTTGCCCAGATGAGATAGAGGGGACTTCCTTACTTGATTGCGGGTTTAATGCCTGGCCAGATTGCTCCGATTTGCTAATGGTAATCTTGATGTCATTATCAGTTTTGTTTGATTCAAAGGCTTTTTTATGTTTAACTAACAACTCAAGACGAAGCAAAGGAGGGTTACTATCTTTAATCTCTTTTGTCTTCAATTGAATAAAATTTGACTTTACTTCATCAATAAAATTTTTTGAAAGTTCAGCGTTTGCTATATCAACGATGATTCGCTCAGGATTCGGAAGTTCATAAATAGTTGAAATTCCCTTGCCAGCACCTTTTACGACAACTTCAATCGTATTATCATTTTCATGAAATAAAATTTGTTCAATATGCACCTTTTCATTGTCTGCTATTAATATTGAAGGATTAAATAAAATGGGACAAATTGACACAAATATCGCCAAACACATACTGCTCTTGACATATGAGAAAAATTTTAAAAACATTACTTATCTCCCTCTTTCTTTATTCTCATAGTGATGATATTTTTTAATTCATTTCCAGCACGTGTTTTAGCAGTTTCAGTTACCACAACACCCTGAGAATCAATTGAAGTAATCATGCCCCGCTTGCCAAGCAAATCACCCATTTTCAATATATAGCCTTTTTTTGTTTGATCTTCGACTAAAGCAAAGGGGCTTTGCGATGATAACATCACTCCAACAAGATTTAATTGCCCAGGCTCAAACAATTGCATACCCGTATACTCAGCAGATTCATCGACAATTTCATTAGGGTCTTGAGAGATCGTTGTTGTTTTAGGTGCTACAAAAGGCTTAAAAGGATCTGGCCTTCCTTCATAATTATAAGAATATCGTTCATCTACAAATTTTGGTTCATGATTCGCAATAACCTCTTCTTCGCTTTCTTGCGCATGGCAGAAAATACTTGTTCCGAGTAAAGTCAATGATAAAAAAAGGATTTTACACACCCCATTTTTGTCCATAATCGTACCGAAGCAATCCATTAGTATAATTTCGATTCACAAAAAATAGCGTTATTTTCTTTCTGGTTTTTCAGGATTAAGCTTTGGTTTTCCTGACTTGTCTTTTGGTTGTTCTTGTTTAACATTAGTAAACCTGTAAGTTATTAACTTACAGGTAGAATCCAATAACATTTCACTTTTCTCTTGTTCAACTTTTTCAGTTTTTATATTGTTGACAGATACAATACGTTCTAACTTACTTACCTTATCAAGAAATAAACCTAAATTATGATATGGCCCCTTAATTTTAATATCGATAGGTATTTCAGCATAAAAGTCTTTAGGGATCTCTTGACCAGGAATAAATGAAATAAAATCTAGCCCTGAATTTCTTCCGAGGTCAGATATATTCCTGAGTAAATTTGGAATTTCCTGACTTTTTGGCAGCAATACAGATGTCATTTCAAATTGCTCTCTTACCTCATCAAGTTCTTTCTGATGAACTGGTAAATTTCGAGCAGCTTTCCTGATTTTTTTCAAATCTTCACTAGCAACATCTACCTGAATAGAAAGTTTTTTTTGTTCATCATAATTAACTTTAAAAAATAAAAAATAAAAAATAGCTGTTAATAGTAAAACAAAAAAAATAACACCAAACAATTTATGGCTATTACTCACAGATGAATATTTTTCATCTATAAAAATATCGATTTTAGTTTTCCTTGAACTATAATTCATGAATGAACCTAATATAAAAAAGGTTATGAATAGTTATTTTTTAGGAACAGCTACTTGCGCAGAAATTTTAAACAATTTCAAATTTCTTTCCGCGTATATTTCCATTGCAGAACTCGTTAAACTAACGTTATTTATATACATTGAACCTTCCAATTCTTCCATATACTTTGCAATTGTTTGATCATCAAGAGCCATCCCGGTCAGGGTCAACTGATTTTCTGCCTGCGATAAGCTTTTTAACCACATCCTGCTTGGAGGCGTAAACTTTGCTATTTCATCCAATACATGGACGGTAAGAGAAGATGATTGTTTGAGCAGGTTAATTACTTCGATTCTAGTAAGCAGAAGCTTCTTTTCTTCTTCCATTTTCTTTATTTCTTCTAAAACTTTGGCATACTGCTGCTTTTCTGCTATTAATCTCTTCTCTTCTTCCTTCAATTTTTGAATTGAATTTAACTGCCACAGCTCAATAATTAAAAATAAGCATAAAAGCCCAATAAAAGCTAGCAACGATAATAACAGCTGCTTTCTAAGCCTTTTTCTTCGAATTATATCACGTACAGGAAGAAGATTTATATGTATCATAATTTATTAAAACGAAGCTGATCGAATTGCGAGTCCAGTTGCGATTGCCATCTCAGGAGCAACAGTAGTTAGATATTTTTCGTCAAATTTTTTATTATCATAAATCATGTTTAAAAATGGATTAAAAGCAATGACCTCTAATCCAGTTTCACGATATACATACTCCTTAAGACCAGCAACTTTTGAACCACCACCACTTAAAATTATGGATTTTAATGGTTTTTTAGGATTATTTGCCAAGTAGAGATCAATCGCTTTTTTAATTTCCAATACCCATTGCGTACAATTTTTATTGAAAATATTTTCAATAATCCCATCGCTTTTATCAACAGGCAGAATACCAATTTTTATTTTTTCCGCCTGATCATTTTCGACATTAAGAGCACTCATCAATTGATCTGTCAATTGCTCACTACCAACAGCCACATCCCGAGCGAGTACAGATACCCCCTCTGAAATAATGTTGATATTCATTTTTGATGCTCCGATATCAACCAAAGCAACATTTTCAGGTGGGCCTGAAACAGTTTCCCAGATATTCTCCAGAGCAAATCCATCCACATCAACTAAGACTGTATTAAGCTTTAATTCATTCAACATATCAAGATAGTCATTGACTACTTCTTTTTTAGCAGCTACCAACATCACATCACATCGATCTGAATTCTCTTTTTTTGATGGTAACTTTTGGAAATCGATATATACATCTTCTAAATCAAATGGAACGTACTGTTCTGCTTCAGCCTTTATATAATTGGATAACTCTTCATCCCCCATCTCTTCTAAATTAATTTTTTTAACTATTACCGAATATCCAGATATAGAAATTCCAATTTTTTTATTTTTAATATTTAAATTTTTAAGAAGAGAAGATAAAACTTTTCCTACTTCCATTGGTTCCTGCAACACACCATCCTCAACTGAACCTGAAGGCAACGATGCCGAACCAACAGATAAAAGTTTGTAGGTTTTTCCAATTTTTTCCAATTGGCAAACCTTTATTGCATGGGATCCAATATCAATACCTGTAATTAATTTTTCTTTTCTTGCCATTTTTCTATCAAATTATTAATTTACATACCAGAGAAAGATATTACAAATATTTCTTTATTATAAAGATCTTTTCAAGATTTTCACAACAAGATGAATATATTCCTTCAAAAATATAGAAAAGGTAGCGAATAAATAGTTAGCCCTAGTGTTCATGTTGATTTCAACTTATGAAACTACTCGCTGCCAACTTTTATGAGTCCCCATCAAAACAATTGAAGCCTTCAGTTACAAATAATTCTAAACAACATGCTATGTGGGCGCCTTGTTTAGCACAGGCTAATTGCCCCCTTCCCTCAGCAAGGGGAAGAGCAAATACGCGTCAGGTAAAAATTAAAAGAATTTTTTGTTACTATTAGACATTAGGCACACAAAACACTTTCTTTGTCAAGGTGAGAAGTCGATTTTTTTGCTCTTTTCCTTGGTCAATCGACAGGTTAAGCCTGTCACCACCCACCACAATGACTTATCTCGTTAATTTTGTGAGATAATCGAACAAATCGCTAACCAGTATTATTCTAACCTGCTGATCACAAGAGAAAATTATCAATCACCCCGGCACTTCAACTTGAACCCGTGAATCCATAGGTTGGGCATCTATTGGTCGACGCACCTACCGTTCGTCTTCAAGAAAAATACGTCGAAGCTTATAAAAATAATCGATACCGGACCAAATCGTGAGTACTAGAGCCACATAAACAATAGCCAAGCCTATCTGATGCAAAAATGGGATAGGCAGAACCCCGAGTGGGAATATCAAAGTACCTAAGCCAATATATTGGATAGTGGATTTCCATTTTCCTAAGCTGCTAGCATCCACGACGACCCCTGAAGAAGAAGCTACCCCCCGCAATCCAGTGACCACGATCTCCCGACAAAGAATGATAAGGGCCACCCAGGCTGGCATCTTGCCTGTTGGAATAAGCATGACAAGTGCCGTAGCCACCAACACCTTATCAGCTAAAGGATCCATCAACTGCCCCAGAACAGTTATAGCTTTGTATTTCCGAGCAAAATACCCATCTATCCAATCAGACCCGGCTGCTATCGAAAAAATCAACCAGGCAATGAGACTCATGACCATGGTTTGCTCTTGAAGTAAAAGCAACATCAGGCACCCGGAAAGGATAAACCGGCTGCCCGTGATAAGGTTGGGTACATTTAAAATTCTAGATCCGCGATTCAATTGACAGTTACCATTTGGCGAACATTGATATTCGCAGGGTACGATGGCCTCCCGCTACGATATGCACGATAGGTTTCCATAACCTTGGCAACATAATTCTGGGTTTCAGGGATACCGGGAACAACCCCATAAGGGGCGACATTCCCGGGCCCCGCATTATATGCCGCAAGACTTAGTTCCACGTTTCCTTTAAAACTATCAAGTAGATACCGAAGGTACTTAGTTCCTCCGTTGATATTTTGAAGAGGGTCGAAGGGGTCTCTGACCGCCAGATCCTTGGCAGTTCCAGGCATCAATTGCATCAACCCCTGAGCGCCTTTGGGGGAGATCGCATTGGGATCAAAGTTGGATTCCGCCTTGATCACAGCTTTAATCAAGAGTGGGTCGACTTGATGGTTCACTGCTGCCAGTTGAATGTAACGGTTCAGGGTCTGGGGCGCGGTTCGAAAAGCATAGTAGCCCCCTCGATAATAATCTCTTTCCGACACCACGGTTCGGGAAAGTCCGCTGCTCGAACGTCGAGTAATGGTTTTGATCAATTGATCTTCCGGCGAATCCAATCGTCGTGGAGCCCGTTCGCTCAACTTGTATCGTCCGTCGCCCGGGACATTGGTGTAATGGCAAATACCACGGGCATCGACATAGGCGTACATTGCAGCACCTGCCGAAACCGGCAGTGAAATCACCATAAGTAGAAACCCTGTCAGAAGGAGGTGGAATCGCATAGCATACCTTGTTTTATTTTTTTCGTTTTTCCCAATCAGCCAGGAATTGCTGCATGCCAATATCGGTTAAGGGGTGCTTCGCCAACTGGGCGATCACTTTATAGGGCAGTGTGGCGATGTCCGCCCCGAGCAGTGCCGACTCAACTACATGCATCGGACTGCGGACCGAGGCGACAATGACCTCAGTCGCAAATCCATAGTTGCGCAGTATGGTCATTATATCGGCAATGAGATCGAGGCCGTTAACCGAAATATCGTCAAGTCGGCCAACAAAGGGACTGACATAGGACGCTCCGGCCTTTGCAGCCAGCAGGGCTTGGGAAGCAGAAAAAATCAAGGTCACATTGGTCTTGATTCCCTCGGCGCTTAACCGTTTCACCGCCTTCAACCCTTCCTCGATCATCGGAATTTTAACAACGATATTGCCGGCAATTTTGACGAGTTCGCGGGCCTCGGCCACCATGCCGTCGGCATCAAGACTGATAACCTCGGCGCTGACCGGCCCTTCGACCAAGTTGCAGATGTCCCGAAGGATTTCGACAAAAGGGCGAGGCTCCTTGGCAACCAATGAAGGATTCGTGGTGACTCCGTCAACCATGCCAAGTGCCAGTCCTTTTTTAATTTCTTCAACATTGGCGGTATCGATAAAAAATTTCATAATTCTCCTTTCTCCGGTTTCCCGGCAAATTGATCACAGCACTGTTCACTGCAGAAATAATAGGTAACCCCATCCTTGCGAAAACGCAGGGCTTGGTGTTTCGGGATCAGGACACGACAGACAGGATCCTCGACCAATACATCTTGGGGTCCGAGGTTGTTGTCCGCGTCGGTTTTGGGTCGCTTTCTTAGAAAACTGCCCCGAAATAAACGCCAACCGACACAGAAAAGAACAACCAGTATCAACAGACGCAAGGGTGTCATGCGTACTGAAAATTCATTATGAGTTGCGAGTTCTTTTCCCTGCTCAGCATGGATTCATTATATACGGGGTACAACAAATGTCTAATTGATTTGTCCAAACGAGAGCCTTTTTTATTACCCATTCCGGACACTAACTGGCATGAAGTGATGCTAGTAAATTTTTCTGATCAACTGATTGTCAGCCTGGTCTTTAAGCGCAGCAAGGAGCGCATCTATCGTTTTCCCGCTGAGAGGGTGGGGGTCGCTGCCGGCTATTTCCGCAAGAGGAGCAAGGACAAAAAGCCGTTGTTCCATACGGGGGTGCGGGAGGACCAGTTGATCCGTCTGCAGGACAAGGTCATCGTAGAACAGGAGATCGAGATCAAGGGTTCGGTCCTGCCACTGATCGACCTCCGGATTTCTCCTCCGGCCATGTCTTGTCTCAATCGTCTGCAACAGGTGCAAGAGGGCATGCGGTGTCAACCATGTCCGCACAAGGGCAGCAGCATTGACAAACCAGTTGGGACTGTCCATGCCTACAGGTTGACTGTGAAAAAGAGAGGAATGTGCCAGGGGAAAGATGCCGGGGTGCGCAAGTATCTCCTGCCAGGCAGACTCGAGAATTGCCTCAGACTGCCCCATATTGGACCCCAAGCCGATGGCGGCTTCATGCAACTCGACTTCCTGGGGAGTCACACCGGCTTGATAAATCACATCAACAGGAAAAGACTGAACCGTACATTTTACTAAAAGGAATTAAGTTCAAGGACGTCGAACATTGTGTACAGGCCATTAGCCCGACCTGGAATCCAGGCAGCGGCAAGAGCCGCTCCCCGAGCAAAATTGTCTCGGTTGGTGGCCCGATGGACGATTTCCAGCCGCTCGCCCGCCCCCGCAAAATAGACGGTGTGTTCACCGACGATATCACCGCCGCGGATCGTCTGAATGCCGATTTCCCGATTGGTCCGCTCACCAATGATACCATTGCGCTCCATGACGCCGACTTCGGCCAAATCCCGACCCAGAGCCGCCGCCGCCATCTGACCAAGTTTTAGAGCCGTTCCCGAAGGCGCATCTTTTTTCATCCGATGATGAGCCTCAACGATCTCGACATCATAGGCATCGCCCAGAATGGTTGCGGCCTTTTCCACCAGCTTAAAGAGCACATTGACTCCAACCGCCATATTCGGCGACTGCACGCAGGGGAAATGCGCTTCAGCCAGCTCTTTCAGGGTTGCAAGTTCCTCTGCACTGAGACCAGTGGTGCCAATGACCATGGCTTTGCCATGGTTGGCCGCTACATGGGCAAACTTTACCGTGGCCGCATGAAAGGTAAAATCGATGATAACGTCTCCTTTTTCGATCACCGATTCCAAACCAGCGGTAATCAATACCCCGGTAGCCCCCAACCCGCTGATCGCACCAGCATCCTTGCCAATGGCCGGGTTCCCCTCCGCCTCAAAGGCGCCGCTCAATTCCAGCTCAGGATGAGCCTGAACCATGTGGATAATACGCTGCCCCATGCGGCCCGCAGCTCCAGCAACGAGGACTCTGGTCATTTTCCCCTCCTGTTCATCGATTATACCAAGCCGAGAGCGGCCATATCATTTTTCAGCCGCTCAAGACTGGCCACCTCCATCTGGGTCATGGGCAGCCGCACCTCACCCGAGGCAATCTTGCCCATCATCTCCAAACCTTTTTTCGCTGGAGCCGGGCTCGGATAGCAAAACATGGCCCCCATGAGGGCAAACAGTTCGTAGTGGAGGGCTTTGGCCGTGCCTACATCGCAACGCAAAGCCGCCTCGATCATGGCGGCTGTTTTCGCCGGCTCCAGGTTGGAGACCACTGAAATCAACCCCTTACCTCCGATCAGCACCGTAGGCATGGCGGTGAAATCATCACCGGAAAGAACGATAAAATCCTTCGGACAGAGCTGAATGATCTCGCTCACCTGGCTGAGATTGCCGCTGGCCTCCTTGATGCCGATTACATTGGGCAGTACTGCCAACCGGGCAACTGTCGCGGGCAGCATGTTGGTCACCGTCCGGCCCGGGACGTTATAGAGAACCATCGGAATATCGACGGCATCCAAGATCGCCTTGAAATGCTGGAATAATCCTTCTTGACTTGGTTTATTGTAATAGGGCACCACCGATAACACCGCATCGGCCCCGCTGGCTTTAGCCGATTCGGTCAGCTCAATGGCTTCCAGGGTGTTGTTGGCGCCGGTTCCGGCAATGATTGGCACGCGTCCCTTAGCGGTTTTGACGGTCAACTCGATCACCCTTTTGTGCTCGTCGAAACTCAGGGTAGCCGACTCGCCGGTGGTGCCGCAGGGAACGATCCCATGGATGCCGCTGGCGATCTGAAATTCAATCAAATCCACCAGGCCCTGCTCATCAATCGCGCCATTGCGCATGGGAGTAACCAGTGCGGTTATGGCGCCCTCAAATCGTTTCATCGTATTCTCCTTTCTTCCACATATCCCTGAGGCTAGCTCGTGCAACAGAAAAGCCAGCGCAGATGCTAGAAACCGTTATCCAATAAGCGCCTCGGCTGTCAGTTCACCCTTGTAAATGAGATGCGCCGGACCCTTCAGCATCACCTGAGCAACATCCGCATCCTGACCACTGGACAAATGCACCGTCAGTGTAATCCCTCCCGAGGTCACCATATCCACCGCCGAGTCGGCAAGCCCCTTAGCAGCGGCAATCAAAGCACCCGCCGCTACACCGGTGCCGCAGGCCATGGTCTCGTCTTCAACGCCTCTTTCATAGGTTCGTATCCGGAACCCGCCCTCGGTTCGCCCCACAAAATTAACATTGGTTCCCGCCGGGGCAAAGGCGGGATGATGCCGAATCTGCCTTCCCAGACCGACCGCGTCGACTGCGTCGATATCGTCGACAAAAATGACTGCATGGGGCACGCCGGTGTCCACGCTATGCACCATGACCAGTTGCCCAGCCACCTCAACCTGACGATCGAAGCGGAATGAATGGGGCGGTGGCATCCGGATAGTGACCTCGGTGTCGGCCACCGTTGCGTCAACGATACCGGCCAGGGTATCAAACCGCATCCTGGCTGCCGCGATTCCCTGCATATAAGCAAACCGGGCCACGCAGCGCGCTCCGTTGCCACACATTTCCGCCTCGGAGCCGTCGGCATTGAAAAATCGCCATTGAAAGTCTGCCCGGGCCGATGGTTCGAGCAAAAACAAACCATCCGCCCCCACGGAAAATTTCCGCCGGCAGACCAACCGGGCAAAGTCGGCCATCCGCTCCTTGGGAATCAGGGGCTGACGATGATCAATAACAATGAAATCGTTGCCGGCACCGCTCATTTTCCAAAACGGAATCGGCAGATGGATATTTTTCATGACCAAGATCCTTTCCCGCTCGTTGCGCGCTCAGTTGTCCACCTGGACCTCGGCTGACCGGGTGCTTTCGTTGGCGGGACTCTGGCTGTCAATGCTGGAAACCGAATAGAAGACGGATGTTCCTGGTGCCTTGGCATCAATGTACATGTTGTACGGCAGGTAGGCCTCACCGGCCAGCGTTGCCTTGCTCTCGCCCGCTGCACGACGGTAAATCCGATAGCCGGCCACATCCGCAGCCTCGACATGATCCCAGAAAATTTTCACCCCGACCTCGGTCCTGAGGCCTTCAACCCTGTCCGGAACCGGCGGAGCGGTCCGGTCAACCGGGCGGGCTTGGACCGCCTCGCTCAGGCCGCTCGATACCGATCCTTGAGCATAGGTGTTGATGGTCTGCACCTGATAGGCATAGACCCGGCCGTTTTCGACGGTGGTGTCCGTGTAGGTGGTCGCGGCAACCGGTTCACCGATCTTGGTGATCGCCCCATCGTCGACCCCGCGATAGAGTTGATAGCGAACGGTCTCAGCCACTGGGGCGGCATCACTGGGTTGGGCCACCGGTTGCCATTGCAGGATGTTCCTGCCGTCACCGCTGGCGGCGGTCAGGCCCTGAGGTGTTTTAGGCGGGGTTTGCCAGAGAAAGGATACTTCGTTTGAATCCTGGGATTCGGACCACCAGCCGTTTTTACTGCGCACCTTGAAAAAATAAAGATTGCCGGGCCGCAACCCACTGACCTCATGGGTTGCCGTCCGCCCCCCATCTGGAGGCACGCCACCGCCGGGCACGGCAATCCGCGCATCGTAGGGAACCGGACAGGTCTTACAGTAGGAGTTCACAGGTATCTCCGCCCGGAAAAGCTCGAACCCGTCGATTTCCTCAACCGTGCCACCGGTGACCGTTTCCTTGGGATAGGTCCAGGAAAGCGTTGCCCCCTTTTCATCCAGTTCCACCCGGAGATCAAGCACCGCCTTGGGCACCACATGCTGGGGAGGGACCGGCTTGTCCTTGAACCCGCAACCGCCAAGGGCCAGCAGGGCAAGGATCGCTGATACAAGGGCCTTCTGCCTCAGCCAGGTGCCGCATGTGCTCATGTTGAAATCCCCAAAAATTGCTCCACTTTTTCCAGAGCTTCTTCGACCCTGGTCCGGCTTGTACCGCCGGGGGAAACCCGGCTGTTCACCGACCCGTCCACGGAAAGGACCTCGTAAATATCGGCGTTTATCAGCTCGGAAAACTGCCGGAGTTCGGCCAGGGTCAGGTCGACCAGCTCACAATCGCGCTCCTGGCAGAAGGCGACAATTCGACCCACCACGCCATGTGCCTGCCGGAACGGCATGTTGCGCCGCACCAGGTAATCGGCCAGATCGGTGGCGGTCATGAAACCGCCGTTGGTGGCGGCCCGTAGCCGTTCGATGTTGAACTCCGTGTTGTCAAGCAATTCGGCAGTGATCGACAGGCTGGCCTTGACCGTATCCAAGGCGTCAAACACCTGCTCCTTGTCTTCCTGCAAATCGCGATTGTAGGTCAGGGGCAACCCCTTCACCGTCATCAGCAGGGACATCAGCGCCCCGGTGACCCGGCCGGTCTTGCCGCGGATCAGTTCGGGAATATCCGGGTTCTTCTTCTGCGGCATGATCGAAGAGCCGGTGCAGTAGCGGTCGCCGATGCGGACAAAATCAAATTCCTTGGCCGACCAGAGCACCAGCTCTTCCGACAAACGGCTGAGGTGCACCTGGATCAGGTTGAGGCAGAACAGCATCTCCAGGGCAAAATCGCGGTCGCCGGTGGTGTCCATGGAGTTGACGGTGATGGCGGCGAATCCCAGCTCCTCGGCCACCGACTGACGGTCGATGGGGAGGCCGGTGCCAGCCATGGCTGCCGCGCCCAAAGGCATAATATTGATCCGCTGTCGGCAGCCTGCCAGCCGCTCCCGATCACGCTGCAACATCTCGACATAGGCCAGGAGATGATGCGACAACAGCACCGGTTGGGCCCGCTGCAAATGGGTGTACCCGGGCATCACCGCACCGAGATACTTCCGCGCCCGGCGGGCAAAAGCCTTCTGCGTCGCGCAGAGCAGCGCATCCAGAGTATCGGCCTCGTCGCGCAGATAGAGGCGAAAGTCGAGATTGACCTGGTCGTTGCGGCTGCGGGCGGTGTGCAGCTTGGCCCCGGCCGGGCCGATCCGGTCGGTCAACGCCTTCTCGATATTCATGTGAATATCTTCCAGCTCGGGCTTGAAGACAAATTCACCCCGGTCGATCTCGGCCTCAATCTCACGCAGCCCCTGAACAATGGCGTTGCATTCTTCAGCAGTGATTAGCCCTTGGCGGGCCAGCATCCGCGCATGCGCCGTGGAGCCCATGATGTCGTGCCGGTAAAGCCGGGCATCGTACTGAATGGAGGCACTGAAGGCCTCGACCGAGGCAGCGGTTGCCTCGGCGAAACGACCACCCCACATCTTGCCGGACGGCTGCTTGCTGTGCATGCTCATTTCATCCGCTGGTGGGCCTGAATGCGCAGGCGCAGGGCGTTGAGCCGGATAAAACCGGTGGCATCGGCCTGATTATAGACCTCGTCTTCTTCAAAGGTGGCAAAGGACTCGGAATAGAGCGAGTTTGCCGACTTCCGCCCGACGGGGATGCAGTTGCCCTTATACAATTTGAGCCGGACCGTGCCGTTGACCGTGGTCTGGGCATCGTCCATGGTCCGTTGCAGGAGTTGCATCTCCGGTGAGAACCAGAAGCCGTTGTAGATGAGCTGCGAATAGCGCGGCACCAGACTGTCACGAATATTCAGCACTTCCCTGTCCAGAGTGATGGTTTCCAAATCCCGGTGCGCCGCTCGCAGGATAGTGCCGCCAGGGGTCTCGTAAACGCCGCGCGACTTCATGCCGACAAACCGGTTTTCGACCATATCGAGGCGGCCGATGCCGTTAGCCCCGCCCAGGCTGTTCAGCGTGGTCATCAGAGCCACCGGTCCGAGCGGTTGGCCGTCAACGGCCACCGGTGTGCCCCGCTCGAAGTCGATTTCGATATAGGTGGGCGTATCCGGCGCTTTTTCCGGCGCGACCGTCAGCTTAAACATATCCTCGTCCGGCTCATTCCATGGATCTTCCAGGATGCCGCCCTCAAAGCTGATATGGAGCAGGTTCTCGTCCGAGCTGTAAGGATTCTTCTTGGTCACCGGTACCGGGATGCTGTGCTCCTGTGCATAGGCAACCAGCTTCTGCCGTGAATTGAGATCCCAGATCCGCCAAGGGGCAATAATGGTCAGCTTGGGATTGAGCGCCAGATAGCTCAGCTCAAAGCGGACCTGATCGTTGCCTTTGCCGGTGGCGCCGTGACTCACCGCCTCAGCCCCTTCCTCTGCGGCAATCCGCACCTGTTCCTTGGCGATCAGCGGCCGGGCCAGGGAGGTCCCCAGAAGGTAGGAGCCCTCGTAGATGGCGTTGGCGCGGAAGGCCGGAAAGATGTAGTCGCGAACAAATTCCTCGCGCAGATCGGAAATGATCACCTTTTCGGCGCCAGTAGCCAGCCCCTTTGCCCTGACCGCCTCCCAATCTTCCTTCTGGCCAATATCGGCGGAGTAGGCAATGACCGGACAGCCGTATTCATTGGCCAGCCATTTCAAAATAACCGAAGTATCCAACCCGCCGGAATAGGCGAGGACAATTTTGTTCATAACCATAATGCAACTCTGACGAAGCCCTCGAAGGAGCTTACTTGCTGGTGTTTATTTTTTATCTGCGCCGGCGATGAAGTGCTCCAGGATCGCCGCATGGATGTGCATCTTGTTTTCCGCTTGTTCAAAAACCACGCTCCGCTCCCCTTCGAGGACCTCCTCGGTGATCTCCTCGCCGCGATGGGCGGGTAGACAGTGGAGGACGATGGCCTCCTTGTTGGCCTTGGCCAGCAGGGCCGCATTCAATTGATAGGCCCGGAACAGCTTCAACCGCTGCTCCTGCTCCGCCTCCTGGCCCATGGAAGCCCAGACATCGACACTGACCACATCCGCACCCCGGATGGCCTCGGCAGGATCGCGCAGGACGACAATCGGCAACGGGCTGCGGAGACGGGCCTTTTCCAAAATGGTTTCGTTGGGGCTGAAACCGGCCGGGCAGGCGAGGGTCAAGGGAAAACCGAAAACCGAGGCCGCCTCGATCCAGGAGTTGGCCATATTGTTGCCGTCACCGATCCAGACGGTCTTCAGGGATTCCAGCGCCCCTTTCTCCTCGATCACCGTCATCAGATCGCTGAGCACCTGACAGGGATGATGGAGATCTGTCAACGCATTAATCACCGGCACGGTGGCGTAGCGGGCCAACTCCTCCACCACGTCCTGGCCAAAGGTACGAACCACGATGGCGTCAACATAGCGGGAGAGGACCCGGGCAGTGTCCTTCAAGGGTTCGCCGCGTCCCAGTTGCGATTCCTTGGCGGACATGAAGATCACCTGCCCACCCTGGCTGTACATGCCTGCCTCAAAGGAAACCCGGGTCCGGGTCGATGGTTTTTCAAACAAGAGGCAGATCGTGCGGCCGGCAAGCTGCTGATGGCGCACGCCCCGCTTGCGTTCGGCCTTGAGCACAAGCGCTCGATCAATCAGGGAGCGAAGCTCTTCCCGTGAAAAATCGGCCAGTGCCAACAAATGGTTGTTCATAACGCTATCCCAATGTAATCCGGGAATGACTCGGTGTGGTCACATCGCGAACGCTTGCCAAACCTGGGCATACCGATGTCTCTCCGGGAAAAAAATAACTGATACAAAAAAACGGGTCGTTTGCAAAGGGATTTCACGGGAGAAGCCGTGATTCCGGAAGGTTGGAGCCAGCGCCAGGCCCGGGTTTACAGGATCCCGGCCACCGCTTTGTCCAGGAACAGGGCGGAAAGGAGAATTTTCAGGCCAATGCCAATCAGGATTACGCCGCCGGCCACTTCGACCTTTCTGCCCCAGAGTCTGCCGATCCGGGTGCCGAGGAACAGGCCCAGGACGGTAAAACCGCAGGCGACCAGGCCGATCACCAGCGAGGGAACCCAGATGACCACATCAAGCATCGCCAGGGTCAATCCCACTGCCAGAGCGTCGATGCTGGTCGCCACAGACAGGGTCACCATGGTCAAACCCCGGCTCGGATCGTTAGTCCGCTCCGCCCCATCCTCGGCACTCAGCGCCTCATGGACCATGCGGCCACCGATGTACACCAGAAGGGCAAAGGCGATCCAATGGCTCCAAGAAACGACAAAAGCCTGCACTGTCAAACCGGCCAGCCAGCCCAGCACCGGCATCATCGCCTGAAAGAGGCCGAAATGGAAGGCGAGACGGAAACAGGGCCGGAAAGTCAGCGGGTGGAGGATGGCCCCGGCGGCCAAGGCCACGGCAAAGGCGTCCATGGCCAGGGCAATAGCCACGGCGACGAGGGATAAATTATCCATGCGCAATGAGAAGAGAGGGCGATGCGGCCGATTCAGGACAACCGGTCGAACACCTGACAGAGTTTTTCTATCAGCACATCGATCTCCCCAGTGCTGACGATCAGCGGCGGCACAAATCGCAGCACCGTATTGCCGGCGAAATTGATCAGCACCCCCGCTTCGAACATCCGCTGGACGATATCCGGGCCCTGCTCGACCCCCTTCCCGGTCAACACCAGCCCGAGCAGCAGCCCCCGCCCCCGTACTCCGGTGGCCAGATGCGGGTACTGTGCGGCCACGCCCTGGAGCTTCTCGACAAAATAGCGGCTCTTCTCTCGCACCGATTCGAGAAAACCGTCGGCCAGCAAAATCCGCATCACCTCGACCGCGGCAGCGGCGGCCACCGGATTACCGCCAAAGGTGGACGCATGGGTGCCCACGACCAGCGAGGCGGCGATCTTTTCCGTGGTCAGCATGGCCCCGATGGGCAAACCGTTACCCAGGGCCTTGGCCAGCGTCATGATATCCGGGGTGACCCCCAGCTGCTCATGGGCAAACAGGGTGCCGGTCCGCCCCAGACCGGTCTGCACTTCGTCGAAAATCAACAGCAGCCCGTGCCGATCGCAGATCTGCCGAATCGCCCGCAGGTATTCGGGCTCCAGCGGACGAACACCGCTCTCACCCTGCAGGGGTTCGCAGAGAATGGCGCAGGTTTGCGGGGTAATCAAGGCCTCGATGGTCTGGGGATCACCGAATTCGGCATGGATAAACCCATGGGGCAGCGGCTCGAATCCTTTATGAAACTTGGGCTGGCCGGTGGCGGCGACAGTGGCCAGGGTCCGGCCGTGGAAGGAACCGGCAAGCGAAATGATCTCATATTTGCCTTCACCACTGTGAATCCGCGCCAGCTTGATCGCCGCCTCGTTGGCTTCGGCCCCGCTGTTGGCCATGAACACACGGTCGGCAAAGCTATGCCCAACCAAAAGTTCGGCCAGTTCGATCTGCGGCGGGGTGTGAAAAAGATTGGAGACATGCACCAGCGAGCCGGCCTGGCGGCAGATGGCCTCCGTGACCTTGGGGTGACAATGGCCCAGCGAACAGACCGCGATGCCCGCCAGGAAATCCAGATACTCCTTGCCGTCCGCGTCCCAGAGCCGGCACCCGCTGCCCTTGACCATTGCCGCCGGAAAACGATTATAGGTTCCTATAAACACCGCGTTTCCTCTTGTCGCCCACTCTGCGTTGCTCATGCCACCAACTCCGTACCAATGCCTTTTCTGGTAAAAATTTCCAATAAAATTGCGTGTTCCTGCCGGCCATCAATAATGTGCGCCTTGGCCACACCGCCATCCAGGGCCGACTTGCAGCAGTTCACCTTGGGGATCATTCCGCCCTTGATCACTCCAGCCGCAATCAGGTCGTCAATCTGGTCACGATAGATGGTGGAGATCAGCTCACCGTTGCTGTTCTTCACGCCCTCGACATCGGTGAGCAGCATCAACTTGACCGCGTTCAATTCGGCGGCAATGGCCCCGGCCACCAGATCAGCGTTGATATTGAAGGCCTGGCCGTCCTCACCCACCCCGACGGGAGCAATGACCGGAATGAAATCCTGACGGTCAAGGGCGGTGAGAATCTCTGGATTGATCCGGGTCACTTCCCCGACCCGGCCGATATCGATCAATTCCGGCGGCTGATCCTCGCCGGTCGACTTCCCCTGAATAGTCAGCTTCCGGGCCTGGACCAGGTCGCCGTCCCGGCCGGAAAGGCCGACCGCCTTGCCGCCGCAATGGTTGATCAGGCCGACGATCTCCTTGTTGACCTTGCCCACCAGCACCATTTCGACCACGTCCATGGTCTCGCCATCGGTGACCCGCATCCCCTGGACATAACTGGGGGTGACCTGCATTTTCTCCAGAAAGCGGTTGATCTGCGGTCCACCGCCATGAACGATCACCGGGTTGATGCCGATGTATTTCATCAGGATGACGTCTAAGGCGAAATTACGCTTGAGCGCCTCATCGACCATGGCATGGCCGCCGTACTTGATCACCACGGTCTTTTCTCTGAATTCGCGGATATACGGCAACGATTCAACCAGCACCTTGGCTTTGGCGATTTCCTCACGGATCATTTTTTCATTCCTGTTTGCTTGCGGTCTCCGGACCTTCGGGTATGGTCACAATGTCGGGCGGTTATTGTACTCCCGCCACAATCCCATGTAAACCTTTCTATTTCTCCTCGAGAGAAAAGGAGCCGCCGCCAACGCTCAAGCCCTTTACTTTTCCCGAACAACCCAGTAATATGAGGGCGTTCTTGCAAAAAACAAACCAAAACAACACCAATACATTTTTTATGCCTCTTGAGGGACCATCCATGGGACGTTTCCGTGCCGCCGTCTGCACTGCCCTGCGCCTGACCGCCGCCCTTCTCCTGAGCGTTGCCGCGCCCTGCCACGCCGTCGAAGAGGCGGACCAGCCGATCAGCATCGAAGCCAACCGCATGGTCTCGCAGGAGAACAAAAACTCGGTGGTCTTTATCGGCAAGGTGGACGCCCGCCAGGGAAATCTGACCATCCGCGCCGATGAGATGACCGTGTTTTACACGGAAAAAAAAGAGGGCAAAGAGCCCGGCAAGGAAAATCAGCCGACCAGTCAGGTGGAGAAGCTGATCTGCACCAATAACGTGAAAATCACCCAGGGCGACTGGCTGGGTGTTGGTGACCGGATGGACTATTTCGCCAAGGAACGCAAGGCGGTGCTCAGCGGCAACGCCAAGGCCTGGCAAGGCCAGAACATGGTCTCCGGCAAGACTATTGTCTATTATCTTGACGAAAAACGATCGGTGGTTGAACCGGATGCCACCACCAACGGTAGAGTCAGGGCCGTGATCCATCCGGATTCAAAGAAAAAACCATGACCGGAACGAGCGTTCTCGAAACCCGGGGCATCGTCAAAGAGTACCGCAACCGGCGAGTGGTTGATCAGGTCAACCTGCAGGTGCACAGCTCCTCGGTAGTTGGTTTGCTCGGTCCCAACGGCGCCGGCAAGACCACCACCTTTTATTCGATCGTCGGCTTCATCCGTCCGACCAGCGGCGCCATCCTGCTTGATCGTGAAGACATCACCTCGCTGCCCATCCACAAGCGAGCCTCCCGCGGCATCACCTATCTGGCGCAGGAGCCTTCGGTGTTCAAAAAACTGACCGTCGAAGAAAACATCCGCATCGTCCTTGAACCCCTGGGGTTGCCCCGCAATGAAATCAATAACCGGATCGGGGAATTGATGGCGGAGCTCAAGCTGGAATACCTGGCCGGCAACAAGGGCCATGCCCTTTCCGGTGGTGAACGGCGGCGAGTGGAGATCATGCGAGCCCTGGCCACCAAACCGCGGTTTATTCTTCTCGACGAACCTTTCGCCGGGGTTGATCCTTTGTCGGTGGCGGATCTCCAGGCCATTATACGCGAGTTGAAACGCAAGGGACTGGGTATTCTGATCTCCGACCACAACGTCCGGGAAACCTTGCAGGTCTGCGACTTCGCCTATATTATGAACAGCGGTCAGATCCTGACCAGCGGCGGGGCCGACGATATTATTCAAAGCTCGGTGGCCCGAAAGATGTACCTTGGCGATAACTTTCACATGTAAAAAAGACGCTCCGTAACCGGGGCGACAAACAAACCTCCTCCGATACACCATGGCCCTGGAACTTAGACAAAGCCTCAAGCTCTCTCAGAAGCTGGTGATGACGCCGCAATTGCGCCAGGCCATCAAGCTGTTGCAGCTCGGCCGTCTTGAGCTCACCGAAGCCCTGCAGGCGGAAATTGAGCAGAACCCCATGCTGGAGGAGGCGCCAAGCCTGCTCGAACAACCTGCCAATCCCGAGGCCCTCAGCGCGGAAGAAAACATCTATCAGGCCGAGGCGGCGATTACCGATCGGGTCAAGGGCGACGACCCGGCCACTGTGGCCGAGGTTAACTGGGAAGATTATGCCAACAGCTTTGATTCCGATCTCTCCTTTTCCCACGAAACACCACCAGCCGATGCTCCGTCCCAGTTCGACTTCATTTCCGCCACTCCTGGCCTGGCCTCCTATCTCCAGTGGCAGCTGACCCACCTTGAACTGACCGAACAGGATATTGCACTGACCACCTTTATAATCTGTAATTTGGACGGGCACGGCTTCCTTGAAGCCAGCATCGAAGATATTTGCGTCTACGGGCAGTGTACCGAGGAAGAGGCCGAGGGTGCGCTTCGCCTGGTGCAGAGCCTCGATCCTCCCGGGGTTGCGGCTCGAGACATCCGCGAATCGCTGCTGCTGCAACTCGATCGTCTCGATTATTACGAGACCCTGCCGTACCAGATTGTCGAGCAGCACATGCCCCTGCTTGAATCACGAAATTACACACAAATAGCCAGAGAAACCGGATCGCCGCTGAAAAAAGTCAATGAAGCGGTGGCCATCATCCAGGGGTTGACCCCCTACCCCGGCAACGAATTCAGCAATGAGCAGACCAATTATGTAGTTCCGGATGTCTACCTCTATAAAATCGATGGCGAATTCGTCATTCAGCTCAATGACGAGGGCCTGCCGCAACTGCAACTCTCCAGCGAATACCAGCAGCTGCTCAAGCAAAAAAATGCCCTCAGCCCTGAATCACGGGGATACCTGCGCGAGAACAAACGGAATGCGGAGTGGTTCATCAAATCGATCGAACAGCGGCAACGGACCATTTACCGGGTGATGGAAAGCCTGCTCAAGTTTCAGCGGGCTTTTTTCGAATCCGGACCGGGGGCGATGAAACCGCTGATCCTGCGGGATGTGGCCGAAGATATCGGCATGCACGAGTCAACCGTCAGCCGGGTCACTTCCAACAAATACGTGCACTGCCCTCAGGGGATTTACGAGCTGAAATACTTTTTCAGCACGGCGGTATCGAACCAGGACGGCGATTCGGTGGCGGCGGAGGCGATCAAAACCCGAATTCGGCAATTGGTGCACAACGAAAACCCACTCAAGCCGCTCAGTGACAACAAGATATCCGAACTGCTGGCCAAGGAGAACATCACCGTTGCCCGGCGTACCGTCGCCAAATATAGGGAACAATTAAAAATACTCCCGGTCAAGCACCGGCGCCAGAACCATTAGGCCCAGACGGCTCCCATGCCCCAGTTGAAACACGACGCCATTATTCTGGAAATGAAGGCGACCACCAAGGAAGGCGCGCTGCGTGAATTGGCGGGCTTGGCCGCAACGGTGTGCGGCCGCTTTACGGAAGAAATACTCTACAATGTCTTGCTGGAACGCGAGTCCGTCGGCTCAACCGGGGTCGGCAACGGGGTGGCCATTCCTCACGGCAAGATCGAAGGTCTCGACGAGATCCTCCTCTGTTTCGGCCGCAGCAAGGCCGGCATCAACTTCGACGCCGTCGACAACCGGCCGGCATACCTCTTTGTTCTCCTGCTTTCCCCTGCCAGCAAGGCCGGGGAATATCTCAGCACCCTGGCCGGGGTCAGCAGAATTCTCAAGCAAAGCGACGCTCGTCAACGTCTGCTCGACAGTACATCCCGCGAAGAAATCGCGTCCCTGTTCGCCACCCAACCGGGCGCGGCCTGACCCCCCGGACCGCACCCCGCCTCGTTGCTTTGTTCCGCCAGCTCAACTGCTCCGGATCATCTCCGCAATCTGGAAAGCCATTTCCAACGACTGCTCAGCGTTGAGTCGTGGATCGCAGGTGGTCAGATACCGCAGGCCAAGCTGGGCGTCGCAGAGCTGACGGGCACCGCCAATGCACTCGGTGACGTCGTCACCGGTCAATTCGAAATGAACCCCGCCGGGGATCGTGCCCTCCACCCAGTTCAGTTCAAAAAAACAGCGCAGTTCCGAAAGAATATTCTCGAAATCACGGGTTTTGTGCCCGGATTCGGCCTTAAAGGTGTTGGCGTGCATCGGATCGCAGGTCCAAAGCACGTGATAGCCCGACTTCTTGACTGCCCGCAGCAAGGGCGGCAAATGCTTGTCGATCGCCTTGTAGCCAAAGCGGGTGATCAGGGTGATACGGCCGGGTTCATTTTCCGGGTTCAGCCGCTCAATAATCGACAAGATGTCGTCGGCATCGTAATTAGGTCCGACCTTCATGCCCAGCGGGTTGCGCACACCCCGCAGGAACTCGATGTGGGCGCCGTCGATCTGGCGGGTCCGGTCGCCGATCCACAGCATATGGGCGGAACAGTCGTACCAGCCGCCGGCGATGGAATCCTCACGGGTCAGGGCCTCTTCGTAGCCCAGAAACAACGCCTCGTGGGAGGTAAAAAACTGCGCTTCTTTCAACTGGGGAATATCGGTGGAGATGCCGATGGTCTCCATGAATTTGAGGGCATTGCTGATCTGCTTGGCCATACGCTCATAAGACCGCCCCATGGGCGACTGCTTAACGAATTCCTGGTTCCAGGCCTGGACCCGGTGCAGGGAGCCGAAGCCGCCCCGGGTGAAGGCGCGCAGCAGGTTCATAGTCGCCGCCGACAGATGATATCCCTTGAGCATGCGTTCCGGATCGGGAATGCGTGCCTCCAGGATCGGTTCGGCGGAATTGGCCATGTCACCGCGGTAACTCGGAATTTCCAGTCCATCAACCGTTTCCATGTCGCTCGAACGCGGTTTGGCATACTGACCGGCGATACGGCCGACCTTGACCACCGGCTTGTTACCGGCATAGGTGAGGACGACCGCCATCTGCAGCAAAACCTTGAGGGTTTCGCGAATATTGGGCGCGGTGCAGCGGGAAAACTCCTCGGAGCAATCGCCGCCTTGGAGGAGAAAGGCCTCGCCTTTGACCGCCTTGGCCAGCATGGCCTTCAAGTCCCGAATCTCTCCGGCAAACACCAGCGGCGGCAGCAGAGACAAGGTCTGAATAATTTCATCGTAGCGTTCCTTGTCCGGCCAGTTGGGTTGCTGCAGGGCGGGGAAGTTGTGCCAGCTTGTCTTGCTCCAGTTGCGTGTTTTTTCCATGATCATCTATGTGCTAAGGTTTATTATGTACCGGCCGTTTGATCACCTGACCGAAGGGTCGGCTACTGCTCTTCCTGGTTAGCGTCCTTCAGGCACCTGTTGCCAAAACAGCAGACTTCCTGGTCAAAGACATTGAGAATGCGCAGGGCCTGGTCACGCTTTTCCGGATCGGCAAACGGCTCAAAGACGTATTCGCAGGCGAGTGCTGCCGCCCTTTGCCGGTCGGGGATGCAGGTCATGCCGGTCGCCAATACCTTGCCCCGTGCCGTTTCCAGCAATTCCGCGTCCCGGCCGTTGGTGACGACCGCCAAGGGAATGCGATATGCGGGCTCGAGAATCCGAGCGGCGGCAATCGCCGCCTTTTCCCTGGTCACCAGGGAACCGGGGCCGTAGCGAAGAATGAACAGCCGCTTGCCGTTGATCCGGACGGTGAGTTCGACCAGCGTCTGCACCTGGTTGCCGTTGAAGCAGGAACCGATCGTCAACCGGGGCTCCAGCTCATCCTTCCCATACCCCAGCTGCTCCACCAGCAGGCGCGCCAGTTGTTGACGGATGCGCTCGTCATCGGTGTCAGGCAACACCGCGCCGGTCAAAAAATCTTGGAGTTCACCGTAAACAATATGGTGTCCGGAGGTGTCGATCATCGAGTAATCCTGAAAAAAAAAAAAAGACAACCGGGAGGGAACAACGATGCGCGGCAAACCTGCTGGAACTGCTGCAGCGTCCCACTCCTTACTCTCCGCCGCAGCTCAGTCAAAGACAAATGTGTAACGAACGGTAACGTGTTAAATAAGCGTGGATTGATCATTTTGTCAATCCTCAATTTTTCTCCACCTTGGCTGATCATCATTCACCGGGTCGAGATGTCGCCTCTGCCGCACCAAGGAAAGACTGGCTTCCGGCCGGAAACCGAAGTATGCTCCCCCAGTTTTTCCACTCTGGGCTTGGTTGCGATCCCGGCCGCCCCCTTTCTTTTTCCTTTTTTTTGCAATGACGATGACAACCGCACACACGCCCCCCCCCACCGCTGGACAATGGCTGAAGATCACCCTGTTCTGTCCCCTGCCTCTGCTGGAGCCGGTTGCCGACCTGATGGGCGTGCTCAGCGGCGCCGGAGTAGAACAGAGCCCGGAAACCGAATCCGGCGCTCTGATCAGCGGATTTTTCCAATTGCCCCCGGCAACCGGCGAGCTGCATCCCCTGGGGAAAAACGCCGCCGATATTCTCGCCCGAGTCGAACGGGAAATGACCGAACTGTTCGCCCTGTACGGCCGCGTCCCGGAGAAGGCGGCGACCACCCTGTTGGCTGACCAGGACTGGGCCACCAGTTGGCAGCAGTATTTCAAACCCTTTGCCATTGTTCCCGGCCTGGTGATCAAACCTTCCTGGGAAATTTACCACGCCAAGCCGGATGAGCACGTGATCGAACTGGACCCGGGCATGGCCTTCGGCACCGGTCAGCACGCCTCGACCCGAATGGCGCTGGCCCTGATCAAACAGAGCATGGAGATCATTCAGCCCCGGCTGGTGCTGGATGTGGGCACCGGCACCGGCATCCTCGCCATGGCCGCCGCCCTGTTCGGGGCCGACCGGGTCGTGGCCATCGACAACGATCCGGATGCGGTGACAGTGGCGCGGGAGAATATCGCAAAAAATGGGCTCGAAGGGAAAATTGCGGTGAGCACCACGCCGGTGGCGCACATCCAGGAGATCTTTCCCCTGGTCTGCGCCAATATCGTGCACGATGTGTTGGTGGAGATGGCCGGAACCTTAGCCACCTTGACCGCTCCCGGAGGCCATCTGGTCCTGGCCGGGATTCTCAGCGGCGACCAGGAAGAAAATATCGTCAGGGTGTATCGCGACCTGGGCTTGCACCGGCTTGACCGGCACTCTCAGGAAGAATGGGCGGCTCTGCTGCTCAGGCGAAACTAACCCCTTTTCCCGGCAGCAACTGCCCGAAGCGTAGAACATTTAATACTGCTCCCTGCCATGGACCAGGAAGTGATGCGTTCCCAACTGACAAGAACCCTCTGTACCGCTGCGGCAGGCACTTGCACATATCGGCCGCAACGAAAGCAACAGCGCGATACACAGCAGCAACCAGGGCACAACTTTTTCTTGACGGCTAGCAGACTCTATGCTAATTAGCCAGTCTCGAAATGGTCGTGATTTCCACTAGGAGTCACGGCTATTTTTTCCATGAGCACTATTCCTCGGTAGCTCAGTTGGTAGAGCAGGCGGCTGTTAACCGCCTTGTCGGGGGTTCGAGTCCCTCCCGGGGAGCCAAAATACAGTCCAGTGTCATCCGCTGGCACGCACACAACCCGCATTCCTTCAAGGTTTGCGGGTTTTTTTGTTGTCCAGCGAAATGCAGCGAAATACTATGTCAACTGACCCGTTACCTTCTCTACCCGTTAGAGGAGAAACGCCACGCCAAAGCTCGAAAAAGACCTTCTTCCAGACACATCCGTCAAAACAGCCAAACCCAAAGACAAACCTAATTCTCTTCGTGATGGTGCGGGCCTGTGGCTGGTCGTCAAGCCGACAGGGAAAAAATAATGAAAGGGAATCTTGAAATTTAACTCATTAAGCCCCGGGATAACTCACCGGCAATTTTTTTCACAAAGACCATGCTCTTCTGGCATTTAATCCGATCAGTTTTGCACCCTGGCAGCGCTTCACTCTGCGCTCGATGGCATTCTTTTACCCTTTTGCCGCTTGCTGGGCGCACTTCACCTGCTTGTCGCCAGAAGCATCCCCATCCGGTCAAGGTTGTACGCCAGATTGCGCAAACCGATCTTTGTTCGGGCTCGGGCTATGCCGATCGTGCGCAACAGCAAATTACCCGCTCTCTGCGCCTGCACACCGAAGATGTGCTCGATCCGCGAACGAACCCTGGACCTGGTCTTGTTGCCTTCCTGTTCTCTGGGCGTCAAGGGACGGTTACGGCTCCCCTTGCGTTGGATGTGTTCACGAAAACCATCCTTGGCGAGACGATCCAGTCGGTCTGCCGATCGATAGGCCGAATCCGCCCATACGTCCTTGCTCGTGTTGTCTACAAGGAGCTGCTCGAAAACCTTGCTGTCGTGCAGGGCCGCATCCGTCACGGCATAGCTTCGAATCAGCTTGTGCTTCACATCCACCGAAACGTGGTTCTTGTACCCGTAAAAAGACTTGCCGTTTTTCTTGGTCCAGCGCGCGTCCACGTCCTTTCTTCGCCGCTTGTTCTCGGGCCAGTCCTCCGGGATGTCGCCTTCTTTTATCCGGGCATTTTCCTCCCGGCTGTTCCGCTGCTTGGGGACGTTGACGATACTGGCATCCACGATCTGCCCTTTCATCGCCATGAAACCGTTGTCCCGAAGGTGCGCATCGAAGGTCGCAAACAGCTCCTCCACGATACCCC
>Ga0074193_1001038_pt1 | contig 38345 bp, 39 predicted proteins | sample EPASupsiteHSE605_FD_64523 | JGI IMG/M metagenome (GOLD analysis project Ga0074193, IMG submission 64523) | Bioremediated contaminated groundwater from EPA Superfund site, New Mexico - Sample HSE6-05 | ecosystem: Environmental > Aquatic > Deep subsurface > Groundwater > Contaminated ... | reverse complement strand
AGTCGGGTATTTATAGGCTTTCTTTGTCCCTTGTCCCGAAAAAGACCAGAACGGTGGGGGCGGCGGTTTTCAGCCGGATATTTGCCAGTGAGTACATAATTTTCCAGTTCTAAGTATATCTAGGGTAAGCCTTACAGACAAAAGGATAATTTGTTTTGATATGGAAGTATTAAAAGAATATTTTACATAACAGGAGGTGCAGTCTCATGAATAAAATGTTAAAAATTATTTTTATTTATAGCTTAATAGTTGCGATACAGATCGGTTTAGGCACATGTGTGTTAGAAGCAGGGCAGACGGAACAAGATCAGCAGCAAGGAGAGCAGTTAAAGGAGGACGACCAACAGCCGAAGTCGGTTAAAGTAGTCTATCCCGATGGATCTTCCTATGAAGGCGATATGCTTAATGGCCAACACCATGGGAAAGGTATATATAAATGGACAGATGGAAGTTTTTACGAAGGTGATTTCGTTAACGGTATGATGCAGGGAAAAGGCATAATTATATGGCCAAATGGACATTCTTACGAGGGTGACTTCCTAAAAGACGAGGCGTACGGGAAAGGAATATATAATTGGCCAGACGGACGTTCTTACGAGGGCGAATTCCTTAATAGTAAGGGGAACGGAAAAGGCATATATAAATGGCCAAGGGGAAGCTCTTACGAGGGGGACATCCTTAATTGGGAAAGGCACGGAAAAGGCATATATACATGGACAGATGGAAGTTCTTATGCGGGCTACTTTGTTGAAGGTAAGAAGCAGGGAAAAGGTGTACTCTACGACCCTAGCGGGAAAGTAGTAAAGGCTGGTCAATGGGATAACGACGAATTTGTTGTTTCTATAGAGACTATGTAAAATAATAGTGGTACTGAGCCGAAGGGGGCACCTGTGAAGTCAGCTATGTAGAGCAGGAGACCGCTGTTTTTTGCCGAATATTGTATAAAAATGGTGAAAGGGAGATGTGTTAACAATGGCCAATATAGGTTTATCGGAGGAACAAATTGATAAGATTTTAGCAAGATGGGGGATGCCCGGAAATGATGCAGTACCGATTGCTGATATCCGAATGGCCATCGCTAAAGCGATTGCACTAAATAATGAGGCAATTGCTGAGACTATGGTCGAAACAATTAGGGAATGTTTTAAAGAACATGATAATGTACAACACAAATAAGTAATAAGCTAACGTCCTGCGGGGCGTTTTTATTTTGGGAGCCATGGGACAACCAAACTCTCCCTGTTGGGTTTATAGTACAGCATGTTGATCCCCGAGCTCAGAGGGAGGGTTTTACAGGCTTAACGAAGTAGACTATAATAGTGATATGCTTCCAATGCGGTTCTTGTACTATTGAAAACGCCGTAGAGAGGCGAACCTCATTTATAGCGGTTGTAGTCTTAGGAGTTGGATAAATGTATAAAAAATTATGTCCAGATATGCGGGTACATTCCATCTATCAAATTGACTTGGATAAACTACGGGCAATGGGCATTCGCGGGATTATTTTTGATTTAGATAATACCTTGATTGAGTGGGATAATGACCGGCCAGCCCCTGAAATGATTGCGTGGATCCAAAAGGTTAAGGATAGTGGCTTCCTGGTTTGCCTGCTTTCAAATAATACATCCTACAGGGTGGAACGGATTGCATTGCAACTGAACGTACCGTTTTTTGCCCCTGCCCGTAAACCTTTGCTTCCGGCCTTCCATCGCGCCTTAAAAAGCCTTGGTTTGTGTCCCGTTGATACGGCGATGGTTGGGGACCAATTGTTCACCGATGTGCTAGGCGGTAACCGCTTGGGTATGTATACGATCTGGGTAACCCCGATGAGTTCAAAGGAGTTCTTCGGGACGCGTATTACGCGGGCGATAGAACGGGTGGTAGTGCGGCATTTAATATCAAAGGGGATGTTGAAGGTCTGAGAAACTGGTCGATTTTAAGATGGCAATCATTGACAGATAAATTAAATAAATTGTACAATAATACATATGGTTTTTATACCTTGTGATTTTAGACTGGGGGAACTATACGGGGAGAGATGTTGATGAAGGTCGGTTTAATCCAGATGGAAGTTATAGCTGGTGAAGTTGCAATAAATCGTAAAAAGGCACTGGCAATGATGGAAAATGCAGTGGAACAAGGCTGCAAGCTGGTAGTACTACCGGAGATCTGGACAACAGGATATGCACTAAAAAACATTTCTGCCTTGGCTGAAACAGTTGAAGGGCCAACGCTTACCGCTTTATGCGCCTTTGCTAAGGAAAAGGCAGTGGAAATTGTTACAGGGTCGTTACCGATACGTGATAACGGGAAGATCTATAATAACGCATTTGTGATTAATAAAACAGGAGACATTGTGGCTTCCTATCGAAAGATACATCTTTTTTCGCTGATGGGGGAAGAACGCTTTTTCCAGCCTGGTGACAAGCCAGTTATATTTGATCTGGATTGCGGCAAAGCCAGTCTGCTTATTTGCTACGATATTCGCTTTCCGGAATTGGCGCGGACTTTGGCACTTGGTGGTGCAAAGGTTCTATTTGTACCGGCCGAATGGCCAAGTTTGCGCGGCGACCACTGGCGTGTTTTGAATATCGCCCGCGCCATTGAAAATCAGCTGGTTGTGTTAGCCGTGAACTGTGTAGGTTACCATAAACATAATATATTCTATGGACATTCGATGGCGGTTGATCCATGGGGGCGGATCTTAGTAGAGGGGTCCGATGAAGAAGCGGTGTTGGTTGCCGAAATAGATGTTTCTTTAGTTGAAAAAGTACGCGCAGAAATGCCCATTTTTGCTGATCGCAGATTGGATGTGTATAAATGCTGACACCAACGATTTCGGGGCAAACCAAGGTTGTAGGGCTTTTTGGACATCCCGTTACGCATACATTATCACCCGCAATGCATAACGCAGCGTTTACTGCCTTAAAGCTACCCTATGTGTATTTGCCTTTTGCCGTTGCACCGGGCCATTTGCAAGACGGGGTTAATGCCATCCGAGCCTTAAACTTACGTGGGGTTAATGTAACCATTCCTCATAAGGAGGCTGTGTTGCCTTATTTGGATATGCTGACTCCGGAAGCAGAACTAATTGGTGCTGTCAATACCATTGTAAATGATAATGGCATCCTCACAGGTCATAATACCGATGGTAAAGGGTTTATCTGCTCTTTAGAAGAAGCGGATAGCGTAGGCGTAAAAGAACGCCAAGTACTCATCTTGGGAACAGGCGGGGCAGCAAGGGCTGTAGCTGTTGCCCTGGCGTTACGCGGAGCAGGGCGGATCGTTATTGCGGGACGTAAGCTGCATAAAGCAGAGGAAATAACGGCGATAATCAGTGATAAGATCTGTGACAGGTGTGCTTCCGTTATTGAAATTAATACGCCCTTATTTGAACAGGAACTAGCCCAGGCTGACATCATTATTAACTCGACGCCGGTTGGTATGTATCCTAAGCATGAAATTCCGCCGCTGATTGATTTAAATATCTGTAATTCTGGGGCATTCATTTATGATTTGGTGTACAACCCTGTAGAGACTAGTTTGTTGAAAAGTGCTCGCAAGCTGGGTTTGGGGAGATTATCCGGTCTAGGCATGCTCGTATGGCAGGGAGCTTTGGCCTTTGAACTCTGGACAGGATGTAAACCGCCCGTAGAATTAATGCGCCACACTGTACAAAAACATTTTTTATCGCAAGACTAAACATATTGAACCACAGAGATAGCTAGATTTTTTATAAAAGCTGCTATGTTTTTTGTATCTCAGTGGAAGAATAATAAGGAGGCTTTATGAAAATCTCCACAAAAGGCAAATATGGGATCAAGGCAATGCTGGATTTGGCACTCCAGTACGGGGAAGGTTCAACGCCACTAAAGGACATATCTGAACGGCAGGGAATTTCAGAACCATATTTGGAACAAATCATATCCGCATTTAAGAAAAGTGGCTTAGTCTCAAGTATACGAGGTGTGCAGGGTGGTTATCAGTTAGCTAGACTGCCTAATGAGGTTAGCATTGCCGAAATTATCACCGTGCTGGAAGGACCTTTGCTTCCCTTTGACGGAGCTCAAAATATTGCTACTGCAGAAGATACCGTATTAGAAGCAATTTGGGATCGTACTCGGGAGACGGTGCATACTTTGCTAAATAACATAACATTAGCTGATTTGGTTGGTGATGTTCGTAACGTGCGGGATAAAAACTCACCAATGTACTACATTTAACACTCCTTAAAGGGTGAAAACTGCTGTGAAAATTACCACATAACTGATGATATATAAATAGTATTATATTTATTTCGTTAGGGGGATTATATTTAGGACCGTTTTGGTATACAATAGTACTGTGGTGGTTGGAAAAGAAAGATCCCCCGGGAGACCGAAAATGCCCGGATGGGGATTTTTCTTTTTTACCCACCTGTTATTGTCAAAATAGTACACCTTGAAAGTAAAGTGCCAGATGGGGCACTTTTTTGATTCTGCGAATATAAGTTTTCAACCGTACGATAATTATCCTTATTACGTAAGTTTTGCTCCGATAAGAAATATTTCGCAAAGAGAGCCTGAATATATACTTCTGTTTTTCTTGGCGCTCTTGGCGTCCTTGGCGGTTCGATTTATTAATGTTTTCATTTCTTGTGGTGCCCGTAGGGCATGGGGGTCTCTGCGGTTAGAATTTTTTTATTTTATTAAATTTGTGTAAAAATTGTACAGTAGTGGTATTTTTCATGTAAACTAGATAAAAAGGATAGAATACTTAACATTATGTTGGGTATCTGAAAGGCTGGAATAATTGTGTCATGGCAACTAGTTGAAAAAATGAGAAAACAGTTAGTGCGCGAAACCGGCACGGTTATTAAGGCTCCGGGATCGGCTCTGCCGGTCGTCTTAGTGTATCCCAACACCTATAGTCTGGGTATGTCTAACCTAGGATTTCTAACCATTTACCATCATCTTAATTTGCGTCATGATGTGATGTGCGAACGGGCCTTCTTGCCCGAAAAACAGGATGTTCTTGAATTCGAACGGACTAAAACAACGCTTTTTTCGTGTGAAAATCAACGTCCGCTGCATAGTTTTGCTATATTAGGCGTAGCTTTATCCTTTGAATTGGATTATATTAACTTTTTAAAAATACTTGAACTAGGCGGCATTCCCCTTTTGGCAAAACAACGTGACGAAGGATATCCCCTGATCGTGGCGGGAGGTCCAACCGCCACATTTAATCCAGAGCCCTTAGCTGACTTCGTGGATGTATTTGTCCTTGGCGAAGGAGAGAGAACAATGCAGAGCTTGGCCGACTGCTACCTGATATGGTTAAAGCAGGGTACAGGCAAAGCGGACTTATTGCGGCGACTGGCTGGTATAGAAGGACTATACATCCCAAGTTTATATACCACCACCTATCATGTCGATGGTACGGTCAGTAGCTTTACTCCTCAAGTCGGTGCTCCGAATGAAATATCCCGTAAGTGGATTGAACAGCTGGACGATTATCCAGCGTTTTCCTACATTACGACGCCGGATACCGAATTTAAAGACATGTTTTTAGTTGAAATCGCTAGAGGGTGTGGACGGCATTGCCGATTTTGCATGGCTGGCTATTGTTACCGTAAACCTCGTAATCGTTCTCTAGATCAAATTTTAGAAATTGCCCGCTTTGGTCTAAAGTATCGGAAGAAAATAGGTCTGGTTGGTTCGGCGATCTCTGATTATCCCGAAATTGATCAGCTTTGTACAGCATTAATGGCTATGGGAGCGAAGATTTCTGTGGCTTCGCTCCGCGCGGATTCATTGACGGAGATGCTGGTGAGTGCATTGGCCCAGAGCGGACATAAGACGATTACCTTGGCACCTGAAGCTGGCTCTGAAAGAATGCGCCGCGTAATCAACAAGGGGATCCACGAAGCAGATCTTGTAAATGCAGTGCAAATGGCCAGAAACAAAGGGATACGTCATGTTAAATTGTATTATATGGTTGGTTTTACGGAGGAACGGGACGAGGACATTGAAGCGATAGTGCAGCAAGCGCTCAATTTGCGTCAATTATTAAATACCGACGGTCATCCTTTGGGTATGATTACACTAAGCATTAATCCCTTTATACCCAAGCCCTTCACTCCGTTCCAGTGGCACGCGATGGCAGGGCTGAAGGAAATTGAACAGAAATTACATTACATTGGCAGCAGTTTAAGAAAATATAAAAATATTGAAGTGATTACTGAAAGTCCAAAATGGTCTGTCATTCAAGGTGTGTTAGCGCGCGGAGACCGAAGATTAGGTGCGGTTATTTTATCTGCCATGCGCGCAGGCGGTGCTTTTGGGGCCTGGAAAAAGGCATTCACGGAACATGAGCTGTCCATAGATTTTTATAATTACCGTAAGCGACCAGTAACGGAACACCTGCCCTGGCAGCATTTGGGGATGGGTGTAGATGCAGCATATTTTGTAAGTGAAGCGGAAAAAGCCCAAAGGGAAGAACTAACATTGCCATGTCCAACAGGGCAATGCGTGCGCTGCGGAGTTTGTGGGTCGGGAGGGCAACCATGAAAGATTGGCATTATCAACTGAAAGCTCAAGACACACTTAAATGGGGGGAGTTTTCGCATTTTTCAGCTACCGGATTGGTGTCCCACGGATTTTCAACTCGCTGGGGTGGTATTAGCACAGCACCCTACCAAACGCTTAACCTGGGCCTGCATACCGGCGATAATATAGAAGCTGTCTGTGAAAACCGTCGTCGGTTTTGTGGTGTTTTTAATTTAGATCTTAATAGGACTGTCATGGCTGAACAGGTACATGGTGAAGCTATTGCAGTAGTTACAGAAGAGGAATGCGGCTACGGTGCATTAGTCTATGAAACCGCCATTTCTCAAACCGATGCCTTGATTACAAATATACCCGGTGTCCCGATCATGCTTTTTTACGCGGATTGTGTGCCGGTTTACTTTTTAGATCCGGAGAACCGCGTGATTGGCGTGGCTCATGCTGGGTGGAAGGGCACTGTTGCCCATATTGGAGCAAAAACGGTCGCCATGATGGGACGCATTTTTGGTACCAAACCCGACAAATGTCTGGCGGCCATCGGCCCGTCAATTGGGCCTTGCTGTTATGAGGTGGATCAGTTTGTGTATGATCAGGTTATTGCCGCATTTCCTGATGGCCGTCAACTACTCCGTCCAATACGAACTGGGAAATGGCAGTTTGACCTGTGGGCGGCCAATCAACTTCAATTGGAGGAAATTGGCATATTGACACAGAACATAAAAATAGCTAAAGTGTGTACTTCGTGTAATGCTGATATGTACTATTCCTACCGGGCGGAACACGGGAAAACCGGTCGTATGGGAGCTCTACTGGCGCTTAAAAAAAGTGAGGAGTAATAGGAGGGCATATGGCGAAGAAAATTCTGGTCGTTGATGATGAAGCACATATCCGGGAGTTGATCCGCTTCAACCTTGAGAAGGAGGGTTTTACAGTCATCGAAGCCGTTGATGGGTCTGCAGCGCTCAAAGCCGTTCGTATGGAAAGACCTGATTTAGTTGTTCTTGACCTAATGCTGCCCGTGATTGACGGACTTGAAGTTTGCCAGGCACTCAAAAAGGATGCGGAAATGAGCGGGATACCAGTCATCATGCTCACTGCTAAAGCCGAAGAAATTGATAAAGTTTTAGGATTGGAGCTGGGGGCCGATGATTATATTACCAAGCCCTTTAGTCCTAGGGAGCTATTAGCGCGTATCAAAGCTGTCCTGCGCCGTATAAGTCGCGATCCAGCCATTGAAGAGGAACGTGTAATCGGCAAGCTTCGTATCAATTTTTTACGTTATGGGGTCACCTTGGATGGTGAGCGTGTTGAATTAACGCCAAAAGAGTTTGAACTGCTAAAAATATTTGTCACCAATCTCGGCAGGGTGCTGACCCGGGAATTTTTATTGGAAAAAATTTGGGGTTATGAATATTTTGGTGACACCCGTACGGTGGATGTCCATGTGCGGCATTTGCGGGCTAAACTGGAAAAGGATCCGGAGCTTGCTGATGCGATTGAGACCGTGCGGGGGGTAGGGTATCGCTTTAAGGAGACAATTGTGGGATGAGAGGTCAACTGCACCGGCGGGTCTTTACGCAATTTCTTATTGCCCTGCTTGTTTTGATTTGTTTGCTGGGGATCATTGAATATTATCTCGAAAATCCCATGTGGGTGTTCTTTGTACTAGGTGTGGTCGCCTCCGTGTTTTTTGCTTGGTATTTTACGGTGAGGCTTGATGCAGAGTTGTTAGAGCCGTTGCGGGAGATGACCAAGGCAACACGGCGTATGACCGGCAAAGAAATTAAGTTTCAACATACCGACGAATATGTTGACGAACTAGCCTTGTTAGGTAAAACATTATCGGAAATGGGAAACCGTATCAAGCGTAACATTGAAGAGATAACCGAGGAAAAAAACAAGATACAGGCAATTATTGAGAGTATGGCGGAGGTTGTTATCTCCTTGGATCAACGTGGACGCATTGTATTGTTGAACTCTGCGGCCGAAATAATGTTTAAGGTCAAAGGGTTTGACGCTATGGGTAAACCTTTTTTAGAAGTGATCAGAAATTATCAATTGGCACAAGTTTTTCAGGAGGCTTTGGAAACTGGGAAACCGATATGCCGGAAGATTGAATTGGTCAACTGGGCCGTGGGTTTTTTGCGAATCGAGATTACGCCCTTGCGTAATGAACGACACGAAATTATTGGTGTCGTCGGTATCTTACATGATATCTCAGAAGTAACAAGGGTAGAGCGCATGCGCACGGACTTTATTGCCAATGTTTCACATGAATTACGTACACCGCTCACTTCGATAAAAGGCTTTGTGGAAACCTTGCTGGAAGGAGCAATGGAAGACCAAGCTACGTGTGGGCGTTTTTTAAATATTATCAGTTCAGAAACAAATCGCTTAGCGCAGTTAATTAATGATTTACTCAGTCTCTCAGAGCTTGAATCAAAAAGCAAACCGCTGGAGTGGGTAGAATTTTCGCTGCCGGACTTAATCCATGAAAAACTAAACCTTTTCAGTATGCCTCTAGAGAGAAAAAATCTGCAGTTACATCTCAAACTGTCAGATGATTTGCCTTTGATCGTCGCTGACCGGGGAAAGATTGGTCAGGTGCTCATCAATTTAATCGATAATGCCATAAAATATACCCCCGTTGACCGGGAAATCAGTATTTCCACTTGGCAGGAGGGGCAGAATTTAGTAACGTCTGTATCCGATACTGGTACTGGTATTCCACAGGAAGCGTTACCTCGTTTGTTTGAACGTTTCTATCGAGTCGATACTGCCCGGTCCCGGGAGATGGGCGGCACAGGTTTGGGGCTATCAATCGTTAAACACATTGTAGAGGCTCATGGCGGCAAGGTGTGGGTGGAAAGTGAACGGGAACAAGGCAGTAAATTCTATTTTGCGCTGCCCAGCGGCCTGAAAATTAACAATTAATTAACAAAAATACAACACAAATAAAACGAAAGAGAACCTGAAGTATGATATATTATATTTTGTGGGTATGATTCAACTATGAGGATATAAGGGGGCAGCTTGATGCATAAATCTTCTCTGTCTCACAAACTGGAGATTGATAAATTAAAATTATACTATGGTGATTTTTTAGCTTTAAAAGGCGTTTCTGTATCCGTGGTCAAAAATAGCGTATTAGCGCTCATCGGGCCTTCAGGATGTGGCAAATCCACATTCCTTAAAACCATAAACAGGATGAATGACTTAATTGCCGGAGTTCGTATTGAAGGACATATCTGGGTTGATGGGCAGGATATCTATAGTTCGGATACGGATGTGGTGTTGCTGCGAAAGCGGATCGGCATGGTGTTTCAACGACCAAATCCCTTTCCAATGTCCATTTATGAAAACGTGGCCTATGGTCCCCGGATTCACGGAATGCAGAATCGCCATATTCTCGATGCCATTGTGGAAACAAGCCTGCGCAGCGCCGCTTTATGGGATGAAGTAAAGGACCGCCTAAAAAGCTCTGCCCTCGGTTTATCCGGCGGGCAGCAACAACGGCTGTGTATCGCACGATTATTGGCTGTAGAACCGGAGGTGCTCTTAATGGATGAACCGTGTTCTGCGCTAGATCCAATCTCTACAATGAAAATTGAGGAATTGATTAACGAATTAAAACGGGAATATACGATTGTGCTGGTAACGCATAATATGCAGCAAGCAGCTCGCACATCTGATTATACAGCTTTCTTTTTAAACGGAGAATTGGTGGAACACGATGAGACGAGCACGATTTTTACCCGCCCCCAAGATAAACGGACAGAAGATTATATTACAGGCCGTTTCGGCTAAGAGGAGGGGTGCTAGGATGACAACAAGACAATCATATGATCAAGCATTGAGCGATTTGCAGCAGGAACTATTATGCATGGCCAGTTTGGTGGAAGAAGCTATTTTTAAGTCCGTAAAATCCTTAGCCAATCAGGATGTCGATTTAGCCCGACAGGTTTTGGATGGGGATGATTTAATTGACCGTATGGAAACTGAGATAGAAGACCACTGTTTGAAATTGATTGCCTTACAGCAACCTTTGGCTCGTGATTTGCGGGTTATCGGTACTGCCATCAGGATTATTTCCGATCTGGAACGTATGGCAGATCATGCTTGTCATATTGCCAAAACAACTCTGCGTTTTGCCGACCAACCGCTGATCAAACCACTGGTAGATATCCCCCGCATGGCTACTTTGGCCCAAAAAATGTTAAAAGACAGCATCGATGCTTATGTTCAATTGGATCTGGATCTGGCAGAACAGGTTGGCAAAGATGATGATGCGGTAGATGCTTTGTACAGTCAGGTTTTTCGTGAACTGTTGACTTATATGATGGAAGATCCACAAACGATTACGCAAGCGACTCACCTGATTTTTGTCGGGCGTTATCTTGAACGGATTGCTGATCATGCTCAAAACATCGCTGAATGGGTGGTGTTCTTGGTTACCGGGGAAAGACGAAAATTCCTGTAAACCATCGTAAGGTCATTGATAAACCTCGTATTGCGCATACAACTCTATATCTACCAGGGCGATAGCCCTGGTTTTTTGGTCTAAAAACAGCATATACTAACCAAGTTGAGCCTCTTTCGACCATTTAGGGCAACCGGCGACTTCATGGTATTTTGAGGCATCATGGTCGTGAAAAACGGCGGAGATTGTCAATAAATTTGTTATGTAACAAACAGGAAAATAGCGTCAATACCACGAATATGAAGATGGCAGAGGTGTTGTAAGTGACTGAAATTCATACAAATATTGAGCATATACAGCAGAAAATAGCTCATGCCGCCATAAAGTCAGGGCGAAAACCACAGGATGTTACATTAGTGGCTGTTACCAAAACTATTCCAATAGGACCAATCGAGGAGGCCTTGCGGGCGGGGATAAATCATGTGGGTGAAAATCGGGTGCAGGAAGCGCAGCAAAAATACCCTTCTATCGGTAACCGAGCGAATTGGCACCTCATCGGGCACTTACAGACAAATAAAGTTAAACATGCACTGTCCCTGTTTCAACTTATACACTCCGTGGACAGGCTTACACTTGCTGAGGAAATCAGCCAGCAGTCTATTAAACGAGAGATGGTAGCTAGAGTTTTAATACAGGTAAATATCGCCAGGGAAACTACTAAATTTGGTTTAGATCCGTCAGCAACCGTCGAATTTGTGGAACATTTAGCCCATTTACCAGGTTTAAAGGTGGAAGGGTTGATGACTATTGCGCCATATGTTGAAAATCCGGAAGAGGTAAGGCCTGTATTTCGCGAACTACAGCGGCAGGCTGAGAATATAAAGCGGCTTAATCTGCCGGGAGTTAGCATGGAAATTCTCTCCATGGGTATGACAGGGGATTTTATGGTTGCGATCGAAGAGGGAGCGACCCTGGTACGGGTCGGAACGGGCATATTTGGCAGTCGTTCATATACGGAGGAGGGGTCAAAATGAGCAAGAAGTTGTTGGAACGTGTATTAGGAAGTTTGGGTCTGGTAGAAGAAGTAGATTCTGAAGAAGAAAGTAAACCGCTGCAGGAGAAGGAGGAGTTTGAGACCAAGTCGAAAAAAGTCGGTACAGTTGTAAATTTACATACTGCACAAAAGCAGTTAAAAGTTGTGGTCATCGATCCTGCCAGCTTCGACGAAGTACAAGCTATCGCCGATCATTTGCGCAATCGTAAGCCTGTAATTATTAATTTAGAAGATACAGAAAAAGACGTGGCTAAAAGAATTGTTGATTTTATTAGTGGGGCCACATATGCACTAGGTGGCAGCATGCAAAAAATCGGCAATAGTATTTTCTTGTTTGCTCCCGTCAACATAGATATAGCTATGGATCATAGCGATGAATTTGAACGTGCTTTTTTACATGGGCAAAGTAATATTAGTATTTAGGAAGAGGGGCCACGCATGTTAACAGGAAAGAAGATTGGTTTTATAGGCGGAGGAGCTATGGCTGAGGCCCTTATCCGCGGTATATCAGGGGTAGGGCTGGTAGACATTAGTTCACTATACGCAGCAGATGCGTCAGAAAAAAGACGTGCGTTTTTAAGTCAAGCCTTAGGGATACAGGTTTTTTCAGATAATGTACAATTATTACAAAATGCGGATATTGTTTTTTTGACAGTAAAGCCTCAAGTTGTGGAAAAAGTTTTGCAGGAAGTAGGCGTTGCATTACGTCCTGAACAACTGGTTATTTCTATAGCTGCAGGTGTAACTATTGAAACGTTGGAGAAGAATTTGCCGAAGGGTACTGCGGTTGTTCGCGTTATGCCTAATACGCCTGCATTAGTCAGAGAAGGAGCTGCTGCCGCGGCACTTGGACAGTATGCTGCAAAAGAACATGCCGAAATAGTGGAAACTATCTTTAACGCGGTTGGACGTGTCGTTATGATCCAGGAAGAACTTATGGACGCCGTTACCGGCTTAAGCGGCAGTGGGCCGGCATATGCCTGTATGATTGTTGAAGCGATGGCTGATGGTGGAGTGCGGATGGGTTTACCTAGAAGCACAGCCTTATTACTGGCAGCCCAGACGCTGCTTGGGACTGCCAAAATGCTACTGGAGACAGAGCAGCATCCGGGAATACTGAAGGATATGGTCGCATCTCCTGGCGGGACAACTATTGCTGGTATTCATGTATTGGAAGAAGAGGGACTCAGGGCGGCCCTAATTAATGCAGTAGTGGCAGGGACAAAGCGCTCCCGTGAACTTGGCAAAGTAACAAAATAATACGATTATCGGAGTTGAGTATGGCAAAACGCGACAAAATACTGTCTTTCTTTACGGATACTGATGATCGAACGCTGGCCGCTAAGCTTTACGACCAAAGTGAACTGACCGCTAAGATCCATACCCCCAAGCACAGTGATTTCTTGGATCCACATGAACAAGAAATTGCTCGTCAGGTTTTGCTGAACATACCCGAAGTCACTGGCCTTTTCTACGGAGGATATGAGCAAGCGGAACGAAAACGCTTGGTTACCATCCCCTTTTCCTATTTAGGGCCACCTCCTGCGCCTCACATTACGGCTGTACAGATATGTGGAAAGTTTCAATATCAGGCAGTGACGCATCGTGATTGTCTGGGAGCGGTGTTAGGGCTCGGGATTAAGCGGGAGGTTATTGGTGATATCTTGATGCTGGAGGATGGATGTCAGATTCTGGTGGAGGAAGAGATTGCAGAATATCTTCAGAGCAATTTAACAAAAATTCATCAAGTGTCCGTGCAAGTATCAAAAATTGACTATGAGGCTTTGCGGCATGGTGCTGAACGGGTAAAGGAGATAAAGACTACCTTAGCCTCGCTACGCCTTGATACCGTGGCCAGCGCAGGATTTGGCAACTCACGCAGCAAGATGGCTGACGAGATCGCTGCTGAAAAACTGAAAGTTAACTGGAAGCCAGCCAAGAATGCCGCTCAGCCGATCAAACAGGGTGACATAATCTCCCTGCGTGGACGGGGTAGGGTCGAGGTTGCTGAACTATTCGGACAGACGAAAAAAGGCCGTTTTAGCGTACTGCTTAAAAGGTATTTATGAGTATTTTTTACCAATCTTCCCTCCCCTTCAATTTTAAGGGAGGGATTTTGACAATGGTTGTCGAACACAGAAACAATTGTATCTGGAGGTGATGAAACATGCTTACCCCCTTAGAAGTTTATAATAAGGATTTCAAGAAATCCTTCCGGGGTTATAATGAGGATGAGGTAGACGAGTTTCTAGATAAAGTCAACAAGGATTACGAAAAATTATATCGGGATAACCTCGAGTTAAAGGAAACGATCGAACGCGTCAGCAGTAAACTAGAACATTACCAGAATATGGAGGAAACTTTACATAGCACTCTGGTTATCGCCCAGGAAACAGCTGAGGAAGTTAAACTTAATGCGAAAAAAGAAATGGAATTATTGACGAAGGAAGCTCAGCTTAGGGCAGAAAAAATGGTTGATGAGGCTATGTCTAAAGTGCGGCGTATGTCTTCGGAAGTCGAGGAAATGCAACGTCAATACCTGGTATTTAGAACCCGCTTCCGGACCATGTTGCATGCCCAATTGGAAATACTGGGAAAAACTGAAGAAGAGGCGATGTAGCGATGGAGATACAGCGGCGAATTGCCGTTGTTGGACTGGTTATCGATAAACCTTCAGAATCCGCTGATCGAGTTAATGAAGTGCTTAGTAAGTATGGACATCTTATCGTTGGTCGTATGGGTATTCCCTATCGTGAAAAGGGGATTGCAATCATTTCATTGATTGTAGATGGAACAACGGACGAGATTAGCTCCATGACCGGTAAATTAGGGAATATTGCTGGCGTAAAGGTGCGTTCAGCGGTTACGGTGTAATAATATGCTAACTCAGTTGGATTTACAAGAAACTGCGGACGGTATAACGATTAAAATTAAGGTTCAACCTCGGGCATCAAAAAATGAAATACGAGGAATTACCGAGCATGCTTTGCGGGTACGCTTGACCGCTCCCCCGGTTGACGGTGAAGCAAATATAGCTTGTTCCGCTTTTCTGGGACAATTCTTTGGTGTTGCTAAATCAAGAGTTACAGTTGTTAGTGGTCACACATCCCGCAGTAAACTCGTCAAAATAACGGGTGTTTCTTATCAGCAGGTGCTGGAACGACTTGCTAAAGTACTGGAAGGATAACATCTCTAATATTTATAAAACTTCATATCATTAAAATATAGAGCCGATAACGGCTCTTTTTTAGTATGTCGAAAAGCATAAATTGGCTCAGATAGACATAAGTACTGGTAAATATTATATGTTCAACATTCTGGGTACTTTAGAGTAGAATATATTGGTTTAAATACAATTAATATAGCGATAAGCCTACAGTGTTAGAAAGGTGGGTGATTAAATGACCGGTTTTGATCTGGAGACTTTGATCAAAAAGGATCGGGAAGATAGAAAACAAGAGCACTTTTCAGGAACGCTGCTTAATTACCTGGAAATCGTGAGAAAAAATCCCAAAGTAGCCATGCTTGCACACCAGCGTATGTATGAACTGCTGACCGGACCCGGTGTGGACATCATTAAGACCGAGGAGCATGCTCGCCTAAAACGTATTTACGGTAATGAGACAATTAAAAGATATACATTCTTTAAACATGACTTTTTTGGTATTGATAAAAGCCTTATGAAAATTGTACGTTATTTTCATTCAGCGGCCATGCGTGGTGAAGAAGCGCGGCAAGTTCTATACCTGGTAGGTCCGGTTGGAGCGGGAAAATCGTCGATCATGGAGGCTCTCAAGCGGGCTTTGGAAACGTGTCCACCAATTTATATGCTAAGAGACTGCCCGATGCAGGAAGAGCCGCTCCATCTTATTCCTAAACACCTGCGACCAATCCTTGGGACTGAGTTAAATGTTAGAATTGAAGGAGATCTCTGTCCGTTGTGCCGCTATCGTCTGAAACATGATTACAACGGCGAATTTGAGAAGTTTCCGGTAACAACCTCGGATTTTTCTATTCGTTCAAGAAAGGGAATTGGTGTTGTACCGCCGGTTGATCCGAACAACCAAGACACATCAGTATTAATTGGCTCCGTGGATATATCCAAAATGGATCTTTATTCCGAAGATGATCCGCGGGTTATGTCCTTAAACGGTGCGTTTAATGTCGGAAACCGCGGATTAGTAGAATTTATTGAAGTGTTCAAAAATGATGTTGAGTATCTGCATGCTATGATCACGGCCACCCAAGAAAAATCTATTCCCTCGCCCGGTAAGGGATCAATGATTTATTTTGATGGTATAATCCTGGCCCATTCTAATGAGGCGGAATGGAACAAATTTAAGTCCGACCATACTAACGAAGCAATATTGGATCGTATTGTTAAAATAGAGGTTCCATATTGCCTGGAACTGGATGAAGAGGTAAAGATATATCATAAAATGCTTCGTAATAGCAGTTTCAATGCCCATATTGCGCCACATAGTATTGAAATTGCATCCATGTATGCTATTCTTACTCGCCTTACTCCCTCGAATAAAGTTGATCCGTTAACAAAATTAAAAATCTATAATGGAGAGGAGATTGTGGAAAAGGGATCGACTAAAAAAATAGACATATTTGAGTTGCGGGAAGAAGCCCAGCGTGAAGGAATGGTAGGCATTTCTACGCGTTTTATCATGAAGGCACTGGATACAGTGCTATCTGAGTCGGAGAATAATTGTATTAATCCCGTGACCATCATGGATACTTTGATCAAGGCAACCAGGGAACTAACAATCGGAGAAGACGAAAAGAAACGTTATATAAGTTTCCTACAGGATTCGATCAAAAAGGAATATCATAAGATCCTGGAAAAGGAAATTACCCGAGCATTTATTCATGGCTATAGGGAACAGGCCGAGTGTTTGTTTAATAACTATTTAGATCATGCCGAAGCTTATGTTAATGCAACAAAAATAAAAGATGAAAATACTGGTGAAGAACTGGAACCGGATGTCAAATTCCTACAATCTATCGAAGAACAAATCGGGATTATCGGGCCTGCTGTTCGAGGTTTCCGGCAGGATGTCACCGCATATATGTTTTCTTTATTGCGTAACGGAGGCATGCTAGATTATCGTAGCTATGAACCACTCAAGGAAGCCATCGAAAAGAAACTGGCTACATCGGTCAAGGAAATATCGCGTATTATTACCAAAGCTCGAGTCAGAGATAAAGAACAGGACGTAAAATATGATGCCATGGTTGAAGCAATGAAGCATAACGGGTATTGTGACCAGTGCTGCAACGTTATTTTAAAATATGCGGCCAACAACCTTTGGAAGGACTAGGTGAGGTCATGGCTATCTTTAAGGATAAAGGCATTGGCAGCACAGACAGATCCTCCTGGGATCGCAAACGGCACCGCCAGTTGATTGAAGGTGCGATCAAAAAAAATATTAGTGATATTATCGCAGAAGAAAGTATCATCGGACAACACAAAGATAAAAAGATCAAAATTCCGATCAAGGGTATTAAAGAATATCAATTCGTCTATGGCAAAAATACAGGCGGGACAGGGGCAGGGACTGGTGGAGAAAAAAAGGGTCAAGTTATTGGTAAAATAAACGAACAGCAAGAAGCGGGTAGCGGGCAACCAGGAAATGAGCCAGGAGAGGAAATATATGAAACGGAAATCACGATGGATGAGTTGGTGCACTATTTATTCGATGAATTAGAGCTACCGGACATGGAACGCAAAAAGTTTGCCTCCATCGATTCAGAATATAAGCTAAAGCGATCCGGTTACCAGCGCAAGGGCATACCGCCGCGTCTAGCTAAAAAGAAAACAGTAATCGAAAAATTAAAACGAGAGCAGAAGGGGAAACAAGAAGACGAAGATGAACAGGAACCTTATGATCAGCAGCGATATCCCTTCCGTGACGAAGATTTGCGGTACCACCGGGTTAAAAAGGATATTCGGCGCCATTCCAACGCTGTAGTCATTTGTATCATGGACACTTCTGGATCTATGGATCAGTCTAAGAAATATTTAGCCAGAACCTTTTATTTCCTACTGTATCAGTTTGTACGGTGGAAGTATGAGCATGTTGAAGTTACTTTTATAGCTCATACTACCGAGGCAAAAGAAGTAAGTGAAAGGGACTTTTTTCATCGTGGAGAATCCGGAGGGACCTTTATCAGCAGTGGATTTGAAAAGGCCTTGGAAATAATTGAACAACGCTATAATCCGGCGGTTTGGAATATTTACGTATTTCACTGTAGCGACGGAGATAATTGGATTGAGGATAACCATAAGGCCGTTGAACTTGCCCGTTCATTATGCGAAGTCTGTAATCTAGTTGGCTATGGAGAGATAAGCGCTAGTTATGGTTATGGGAGTACTATTCGCCGCGAATATGAAAAGAATATCTACGCAGAAAATTTTGTGATGGTTTCGATGGGGAAAAAAGAAGATATCTGGCCAGCCTTTAGAAAAATACTGGATAGGGAGGCTAGCGAAGGAGGGGCGGAGTAATGACTGAGTATACGCTCCATGATCTTGAATATTGGAATGAGCAGGTTGAACGCCTGGCGAAAACCTTTGGGCTTTCATGCTATCAGCAATGTTTTGAAATTTGCAGTTATGAAGATATGCTTTGCTATGAGGCTTATGCCGGCATGCCGACCCATTATCCGCACTGGAGTTTCGGCAAGGCATATGAGCGGCAGAAGACTTTTTATCAATATAACATTGTAGGCCTTCCTTATGAAATGGTAATCAATTCAAATCCGTGTATTGCTTATTTGATGCGTGACAATACGCTGCTGCTGCAAGTGCTTACGATGGCGCATGTTTATGGACATAATGACTTTTTTAAAAATAACCGTTTATTTAAACGTGACACCCGGGCAGAGCTAACTGTAGAAATGTTCAAAGGGCATGCAGATCGTGTGCGTCAGTATGTGCAAGACCCTGGGATCGGACCCGATAAAGTCGAACGTATGCTCAATGCCGCCCATGCCATCCGTTTTCAAATAACTCGTCATGGAGAGGGCAAAGTGCCAACCAGGGAGCAGACAGCAGATGAAGTATATGAGCCCGTACCTGCGCGGTTGGGCGAAGATTTATTAGGTTTTTTGTATGAACGGGGACGGCTGACAGACTGGGAACGGGATTTAGTTTATATTGTTAGGGAAGAAAGCCTATATTTTTTGCCCCAGATTGAAACTAAAATTTTAAATGAGGGCTGGGCAAGCTATTGGCATTATCAGATTTTACAGAAGCTAAATTTACCCCAGAAATTATACCTTGAATTCTTACAACGCCATAATTTAGTCGTATGCCCCCATCAAGGAAGAATAAACCCATATTTCCTCGGCTTTAAAATGTTTGAATATTTAAATATGCAGCCCGGCGGACAGCAAAAACTTATGGAGGTAAGGGCACAGGAGAGGGATCAATCGTTTATACGACGGTATCTTACTCAGGAACTCTGTGAGGAACTACATCTGTTTGCTTATAAGATCCGCGGTAACGACATTGTGATTAAAGAAGTAGCCGATGAACGAGGCTGGACAACGGTCCGTGATGATCTGGCAGGGGCTGTGGGCATCGGAGGGATGCCTGTCATTCGGCCGCTTGCAGTGGAGAAGGGCAAGTTACTGTTGGAGCATGTATTTGACCATCGTGAGCTAGAAATAAGCTATGCCAAAGAAACTCTTAAGGGTATCGTTGATTTATGGGGCGATAAAGTAGAGCTTCATACTTGCCTAGATGGTAAACAGAAAGTGATGGGGTGTTCTGAGGATAAGATAATATCTTTGCGGGACAAGTGAATGTAATGGGGAATCGGTAATTAGTAAACGGTAAACGGTAAGCGGTAATCGGTAATCGGTAATGTGAAACGAAATATGTATTAGATATGAATCAAAAGAGGGCTGTTCAAACAGCCCTCTTTTGATTAGTTGTTTCCGGTGTTACTTAGCCATATATACCGGATGCAGCGGGACCGGCACCGGGCGTCATATCAGACATCATGCCAGGGCCCATACCGGGCATCATACCAGAGCCCATACCGGGCATCATACCAGAGCCCATGCCGGGCATCATACCAGAGCCCATACCGGGCATCATACCAGAGCCCATGCCGGGCATCATACCAGAGCCCATGCCGGGCATCATACCGGGGCTCATGCCTGGCATCATACCGGGGCCCATACCGGGCATCATGCCAGGACCCATGTGTCCCATTCGCTGGCGCATGATATCCTGAGCCATGGCCATAGCGGTTGGATAGTCGTAGCCGCGTCCCATCAGGAAACTGGCGATACAGGCGATGTGACAGAAATGGTGTACGCTGTGCATGATCATACAGGTGGCCCAATTAGTTATTGGAGCGACAATATCTTCCACACCAGCAACGGGTCCGGATGGCGGACAAACCATATGCATAAAATAACCTCCTGAAATTCTATTTTGGGAACTTTGCCCTCGGTATATTTTATGTTTACATTCCGAAAAGGTTCATCGGATTAAGTATCTAACGAGGAATTGGGGTTGGACAAAATTGGGAGCTGGAAAATCATGTTTTTCTACATGCCTTGTCTGTGTTGCGGATACAATACAGGTACGCATTTTTACATTGATGGAGGTAAAACGGATGAGACCAAAAGAGCGCAATTTGGTTGATGGAACAACCTGGGAGTTTTTGGGCACTGGATGGTGGATACTGCACGCGGTCAGCATTGTGGGAATTTTTTATTTTGGCGCATGGTTTGCGGCCAGATAACCGTCAGCAGAAGCGGGATTTGCAATTTCCCGCTTTTTTCCATCCCGGTTATAATATTAAAAAATAAAAGGAGACGTGTTCATGTTCGGCAATATGACAAATGAAGCATTGGCACTGGTTCTAGCCGCATTATCAGGAGTTCTGATGGCTGTACAGGGATCCATTAATGCGAGCTTAAGCAAAGCTATTGGCATCCTTGAAGCTAACTTTTTCGTACATATCAGTGGCACAATCCTTATTCTATGCTTATTGTTTATCCTAAAGCTTGGTAAAGGAAGCTTCAATACGTATACAGAAGCCCCGTGGTATGCGTTTCTCGGTGGTATAGTTGGCGTAGGAATCATCTATCTGGTCGTCGTCAGTATCCCAAAAGTCGGTGTAGCCAATGCTACTACGGCGATTATTGTGGGACAAGTTCTTGCTGCATTGAGTATTGATCATTTTGGTTTATTCGGCTTACAACGAATGCCTTGCAATTGGTGTCAACTGCTTGGACTAGGGCTTCTAGCTATTGGAGCGAAACTATTGTTACGTCATTAGCATCATAAGAAGTAATTCTTTGTTAGCAGCGTGGTGTTCAATTGTTTAATGAATTTGTCCGCATCCTCCGTGTCTCCCTCGTTGAATTTCTTAAGGCCCGCGCTAGCGGGTTTTTTTATTTCGCAGCAGGGGCAATTTCCTAATAAGACGCGTAATAATATCTAGGAGGGGATAAAATGCGTCGAGTAACACTAGCAGATATTAAGACACTGGCTAACCAAGCAAAGGCAAACTTGGAACAATCCGCAAAACAATTGAGCCGTCCGGTTGTAATCTATGCTCATTGGACTGCGGGACACTATGAACAACTCTTTGAAGACTACCATATCTCAATTAGCGGGAACGGTGCCGTATATGTAAGTGTAGATAATTTAAGCACTCAGCTAAGTCACACCTATAGAAGGAATGGTGGAGCTATAGGTATTGCTTTATGTTGTGCATATGAAGCTAATTCGACAACAAGCCTAGGACCGGAACCCCCGACAGACATCCAAATTGAGGCACTGGCCCAAGTAGTAGTGACATTGTCCACCGCCCTTGAAATCCCAATTAACATTGGGCATGTTATGACTCATGCTGAAGCTGCTGATAACATGGACGGAGATGACAGGTGGCATGAGCCATACGGGCCCAAATCTACGGTTGAGCGTTGGGATCTGTGGGTAGTAAGAGCTGGAGATGAACCGGGCAGCGGTGGAACTATTATTCGGGGCAAAGCCCTGTGGTATCAGCGCAATGGGGTAGGTATATAGAACTTCAGCAAAACGGCCGGGTAATACCGGCTATTTTATTGAATTTCCATAACAACTAACAGTTGAGGAAACTTTTTTCACTCTTTTGGGTAATTTACTATTTTTTATCCATGATTGAAAAACATAGGCAGAAGGAGTGAATACAGCACATTTATGGGGCACAGTTCTGGGAATAAAAGTGAAGATAAATCGAAGAGAAAGTTAGCAAGTTATAGATAAGCAATCTAAGGAGATACTTGTCAAAAAAAATGTCATAATATATAATAATGAATAGTCGTTATTAATTATTTAAACGGTAATTAAAAAATAGAGAGGTGGAGGACAACATGACACAGGACGAATACAAAAAAATTCTAAAAATGGCAATCGGAAATGAAGTTGAAGCTTACGAATTCTACAAGGGGGTTTCTGAAAAAGTAAGCGACAGCAATATCAAAAAGATGTTCAGCCAATTCGCCGATGAAGAACTGGGACATGAAAAATTACTCGAAGGCTTCCTCACCGGAGCTAGCACCATGCAGTTTAGTGAGTCTGCGGATGCTAAGGTTTCAGAAACTGTTGATAAGCCTAAACTCTCATTGAATATGAAACCAGCAGACGCTTTTGCCCTGGCGATGAAAAATGAGGAAGAAGCTATGAATATGTATGCAGAGTTTGCCAAGGCCAGCACGGATCCAGCTCAGAAAAAAATGTTTCAGGATTTATCTAACATGGAAAAAGGCCACAAAACAAAAATTGAAGAATACTATACAAATGCTGCCTTTGTTGAGGCTTGGTAATTTTACTTAATTTTATTTAGTTACATAAGAAAGACCTGATGCATCAATAACTGCTCAGGTCTTTTTTTTATCGATATTCGTTACCGTTATGTGCTCATAAACTATCTAAATGTCGATGTACTGATTGCCGAGAAAAATATGGAGAGATATTTCAAGACTGGTAAAGTACAAGGAATCGGTGGAGTAGTGGTGAACTATTAGGAATGAAGAACTTTTAATGAGGGCAAATATTGGCCGATGATCGGATACAAGGGGGAGAGAATGTTGGGGAAATGGCTTTCCTGGCTGACGGCGGTGGATTTGCCTGAACCACGGGCGGGGACGATGGCGGTTGAAATTTCAGCAGTACGCAAGGTCTATGTAACGGGGGCCGGAGAGTTCGAAGCCTTAAAAGGGGTAGATCTGCAGGTGCCAGCCGGGGAGTTTGCGGCAGTGGTAGGTAAGTCGGGCAGCGGTAAATCCACCCTCATTAATATGATCACTGGTATTGATCGACCTACTGAAGGGGAGGTATGGGTGGCAGGTACACCGGTGCATACCCTGACCGAGAACCAAATTGCGGTGTGGCGGGGCCGGACGGTAGGGGTTGTGTTTCAGTTTTTTCAACTATTGCCGACATTGACAGCTTTGGAGAATGTGATATTGCTCATGGATTTCTGCAATGTATTTGATCCTTCAGATCGGCCGGAGCGGGCTCTAAAGATGTTGGAAATGGTAGGTATCAAGGACCAAGCTAATAAGATCCCAGCTAACCTGTCAGGGGGTCAGCAACAACGGGTGGCTATCGCCCGATCTCTGGCTAATGACCCGCCGCTCTTGGTGGCGGACGAGCCAACAGGTAATCTGGATAGCCGTACTGCTGCCTCAGTAATCGACCTTTTCAGTGATTTGGCCCGGGCCGGAAAGACAATATTAATCGTTACCCATGACAGGGATATCGCCCGACGGGGCAGCCGGATCGTAACTGTGTCCGAAGGGCGTATTTTACCTTCGGTAACGCTGGAGCGTGGGTATGATGATTAGCTATATACTAATGCCTCCGCGCTGGCGAAAGGTATGGGCGGATCTTTGGGGAAATAAGCTGCGAACCCTGCTTGTGGTGCTATCAATCTCAGTGGGAGTATTCGCAGTAGGGATGGTATATAGTTCGTATTTGATGTTTGAACGGGACTTGGCTAGCAGCTGGGGCTCAGCGTCGCCAGCCAGCGCCAGTCTGTATGCGGACCCCTTTGACGAAGAGTTGGTAGAAAGCATTCGTAGCCTGCGGGGTGTCCAAGAAGCCGATGGCCGACGCAACGTGGATTTAAGAGTACAGGCCTTAGGCGGCGAGTGGCGACAGATGTTCTTAACCGCAATCCCGGATTACAACAAGCAAAAGGTGAATGTGGTGCGTCCCCAGTCTGGTGCATGGCCGCCGGGGGAAGGGGATGTACTTCTGGAACGATCCTCCCTGGCTGAGTTGGGAGTGACCCAGGGTGGGAGTATCCTGGTAGAGACGGCCACTGGACACAAAAGAGTTCTAAAGGTAACCGGGGTGGTGTACGACCCCAGCCAATTCCCCAGTCTGTTCAGCGGACGTGCCTACGGTTACATTGATATGGATACCCTAGAGAAGCTTGACGAGCTACAACGTCTGGACCAGGTAAATTTTGTTGTCCAACCATGGGTATTGCAGGGAAAAGAGACTGCGCCAATTGAGGCGGTAGGTCGACGAGCCTGGAGTAAATTGGAGCAGGGGGATACCACGGTATTCTGGTTACAGGTGAATAAACCCGGTGAACATCCGATGCAGGGGGCAATTAATGCGATGATCCTATTGCTGGCGGTGCTAGGGGTTTTGTCACTGTTTCTGGGCACGTTTCTGCTCGTAAATACAATATCCTCCATTCTGACCCAGCAGCTACGGCAGGTGGGGATTATGAAAGCTATCGGGGCGCGCCGGGATCAGATAATATGGATGTATATGACACTTGTAGGGGCGTACGGCGTCTTAGCTTTGGTGGTAGCCGTTCCGCTGGGGGCGCTGGCGGCCAGTGCGGTGACTGGGTTCATCGCGGAAGTGTTTAATTTTAATTCCGGGGGACTTGAACTTCCGTCCAGGGTATTGCTGCTTGAAGCTGTGGTTGCGATCTTGGTGCCGCTGGCGGCAGCACTGTGGCCAGTGTGGAATGGAACGGGCGTGACGGTACGGGAAGCAGTGAGTGATTATGGCATCAGCGGCGTGGAGGCCAAGGGTCGACTAGATCGCTGGGTGGATGCCGCTTTGGAAAGATTAAAAAAACTGCCTCGCCCAATACTGCTTTCATTGAGGAACACGTTCCGGCGCAAATGGCGTTTGGCGCTTACTTTGCTGACGCTAACCGTGGCTGGCACGGTATTTATGGCTGTGTTTTCAGTTAGGGCGTCACTTTATTCGACCCTAGACCAGGCGCTGGATTATTTCCGCTACGATGTTTCGGTGGGATTTACACAGAGCTATCGGACGAGTCGTATCGAGCAAGAAGTGATGCGTGTGCCCGGGGTAAAAGCGGTGGAGGCCTGGGGATTTACATCAGGCAGAATATTACGGAATGAAAAGAAGGATACCGAAGACGAAGCCAGTAAAAACGTGTTCATCATGGCACCGCCAATGGGTACTAAAATGATTCAACCTAAAATCATCGACGGACGTTGGCTTATCAAGGGGGATGAGAGCGCCCTTGTGGTGAATACAGAGGTATTAAAGGACAGCCCACAGTTAAAAGTAGGCGCACCGGCGATCGTAAAAGTTGGAACTCGCAAACTACGGTTTACGGTAGTGGGTATAGTGCAGAGCACTCTCACAGGACCCTTCGCTTACGCCCCTTACGACTGGTTGACCGGGGCGGTACAGGAAGCCGGTCGGGCCCGTTCGGTGCAGATTGTCGCCTATTCGGCCGACCCCAAGGAGCAGAGTGCATTAGGGAGGGCTCTGGAAGAACATATGAAGAAGAATAGCTTGAAGGTTCAGAACGTAGATATTACCTGGGAACAAAAACAGCGTATTCGAGCCCAGTTTGATATTCTGACTACGTTCCTCCTGCTTATGGCGGTGTTGCTGGCGATAGTGGGAGCGTTAGGACTAACAGGAACCATGGGCATAAATGTACTGGAACGGACTCGGGAAATTGGAGTGATGCGGGCCATTGGTGCTTCTAGCCTTGAAATCGGCAAGGTGTTCGTGGTGGAGGCCCTGTGCATCGGTATCTTGAGTTGGCTGGCGGGAACGCTGCTGGCGCTCCCTGTGGCGGCGCTTTTGAGCCATCAGGTGGGAGTATTGTTCATACAAAGTCCTTTGGCATTTTCATTTAGTTTCTTGGGAGTTGGGATATGGTTAGGGCTGTCGACCATACTATCGGTGCTGGCAAGCTTATTGCCGGCCTGGAATGCGACTAGGTTGAGCGTACGAGAGGTACTAAGCTATGAATAACATACAAGGAGTGAGGGTCATGGCGATAAAGGGGTTTTTACAGTCTTTAGGTGGCTATATCAAATGCCACTGGCTACTGACTTCAATTATACTTGTGGTGTTGTGTGCGGGTTTATGGTGGTTCGTGAATGGACGCCAAGGGGAGAAAAAGGAGATACCAGCAGTTAAGGCGGACGACCGAGTGCTGGCTGAAGGGATCGTGTTTCCGATACACTATGCGCAGATGGTAATGCCTATAGACGGTACCATCGGTGAAGTGCTTGTCCGAGAAGGTGATAATATTAAGACAGGGCAGCCTTTAATGCGGTTGGTTCGTCAGGACTATCAAGCGAGGGTAGGCAGTGCTAGTGCTGATGTAGCCCGTGCAGTCGCAGCAGTTGAACAGGCTAGGGTGAACCTTGCGGACGCAGAGCGGGAGTTTCAACGTCAGTTTAGTCTGGAGCAGGCGGGGGCGACATCCAGGCAACAACTCGATCAAGCCAGGACAGCTATGGAACGAAGTCGGGCAGCTCTGGCACAGGTACAAGCGGACATGAAGACTCAGGAGGAACGGCTGACGGAGGCTGAAAGTCTAATGAATAAGACAGAGCTGAGGGCCCCCATGGATGGCATGGTAGCCTTTCTGGATGTGAAAGTAGGGGAGCATGCTACACTGGGGACAGTGCTGGTACGGATTGCCGACGAATCTGCCTGGGAAGTACGCAGCGATGACCTAACCGAGTTGATGGTAGCCAAGGTGCGGATTGGAGACAAAGTACTTCTAGCCTTCGACGGGATACCTGGTTTGGAAATTACTGGGAAAGTTAAGTTTATTCGCCCCTATGGAGAGAAAAAGCGAGGGGATATTACTTATACGGTAACGATCGCCCCGGACAGCTGGGATGAGCGCCTGCGTTGGAATATGACTGCTCAGATTGCAATACTGCCAACTAGTTGAAGACTTGGTAAACATTATAAGTGTAGTTAAGCTTATCCGGCACCAACATAATAGACTAGACGGGTCTGATAAATAGGAACCGATAAGGCAGCATATTTTCCGCTTCCGTAACATATTAAATTACTTATACGACAGGTACAGGATACGATCGGTTGCGAGTAAAGAAGGGGATCTTTCAGATTTGATAGAATAATAATCTATACAAACAGGGAATGAAGGGAGCGGGATGGTTTGTTTAAGTTCTGTCCGGCCTGCGGCGAAGAATTACCCCAGGAACAAAATATACTTTTTTGTCCCTTTTGCGGCAAAAAGATTGGTGCCGCTACAATGGAGCAAGACAAACGGCCTGTTTCCGTTCGGACTGAAACCCTACAACGTGAAGGCCAGGTGTATTTCGAAAAAACACAAACCAGGATAGGACAACAGGTGGTGTCTTCGACGCCAGTACCTGCCGATATGGATCTGGAGGAAGAGCACTATACCGTAGTGCTCATAGACGTCGTTAATCGTGATCGTTTGGTAAAACGCCTGAGTTCTATTATGCAGCGTACTCCACTCGCCATTCGCATGGCGGTGGATATGACTCCATGTATAATTTTATACAAAGGGAAGCAGTGTGACGTCCAGTGGTTAACCGATGTCTTGGCGGAAGAAGGGGCTAAGTTTTCCGTCGTGACCGGAGATGCTGCCCCTCATACTCTCCTCGCCGCAGGAATGAAAGTGAACTCGCCAACTAATTGAGCCTGTTATATAAACCAAGCAACATAAACAATAGATGTTTTAAAGCCTATTGGGATGGAAAAGGATACTCGTAAGCGTGAGTATCCTTTTCTATTGGTTTAAACGGTCTTGTAAATATTTATACATTTTTTGGAGGAATTGGTTTAATTAGGTAGAAAGAATACGAGTTAACTAGTGTCAGGAGGGCGATTATGAAATATAAGTTTTGCGATTTAGTGGATTTGGGAAAAATTAATAGTCTTATGCAAAGTCTTTATCTGGCGACAGGCATTCCGTCATCAATTGTTGATGTGGATGGGGATATATTAGTGGCATGCGGATGGCAAAAGATTTGTATGGATTTCCACAGACAAAATTTGCAGACAAAGAAATTATGCAGGCAAAGCGATGATTCCGTTAAACAGCATCTTACGAGTACTAAGCCTTATCTGTGTTACAAGTGTGCAAATGGTTTAGTCGATGCAGCGGCTCCTATTATTATCGATGGAGAACATGTAGCCACGGTCTTTCACGGGCAGTTTCTGTTTGAAAAACCTAATTTGCATTATTTTGAGCAACAGGCTGAGCGCTACGGTTTCGATAAAGAGGCATATCAGGAGGCACTTACCAAAGTTCCTATCTATTCTCACAATAAATTTGATGACAACATGAATTTTCTTATTGAGTTTACAAGAATGCTTGCTGAATTGGGCATGGCTCGCCTGAGACAAATTGAACAACAAGAACAAAAACTACAGCGAAGTGATGAACAAATTTTTACGATATTTAATAGTATGCCGAATGTAGCCATACAAGGGTTTGATGTCTGTGGTAACATCACCTTCTGGAACAATGCCTCGGAGCAGTTGTATGGATTTAGGCAGGATGAGGTAATCGGGCGAGCTGCGAAAAACGTATTATTTGATGATGAAGGGGCGGATTTATTAGGCTCCATCTTGAAAGAAATCAACCTTACCAATTCACTATACGGGCCTACAGAATGGAAAGTAAAACATAAAAGCGGAGACGAAAAACAGGTTTATGCAACTTTGTTCCCAATCAGATTGTCCTCGGATAAGAAAGAGTTTATATGTATGGATGTCGATATAACAGAGCAGAAGCGTCTTGAGGAAGAAATTAAGCGTCTCGACAGGCTGAATTTGATAGGTGAGATGGCGGCGAGCTTGGCTCATGAATTAAGAAACCCGATGACGACAGTTCGCGGCTATTTGCAGATGCTGCGAAATAAAAAATGTTACTATGATTACGTAAATCAGTTGGATTTGATGATCGAAGAATTAGATTGTGCCAACCAGATTATCTCGGAATATCTTTCCTTGGCCAAAAACAAGTCCATAGAGAAAGAAAGGTTTAACCTAAATCAAAAAATTAGTAAATTGCTACCTCTGCTGTCGGCTGAGGCCATGCGAGAAAACAAAATTATTACGTGGATACCGGGTAACATTCAAACGCTGTTAATGGACCACAACGAGATACGTCAACTTGTGATTAATATTGTACGAAATGCTCTGGAAGCCGTAGAACAGGGAGGAGCGATACAAATAAGCACTTTCATGGAGAACGGAGCGATTGTATTAATGGTTCAAGATAATGGTAAAGGGATCCCGAAAGAGCTATTAGACAAGCTAGGTACACCATTCGTTACCACCAAAACAAAGGGAACCGGGTTGGGACTGGCAGTGTGTTTCAGCATCGCCGACAGACATAACGCTAGAATATCTATTCAATCGAATAATTTAGGGACAAGTGTTTTTGTCAAGTTTTTTACTAATCAATGATGGTTTACTGAGGTATGAGGTTTCCCAAACAGCATAAAAAAAGTCGTGAAAAAGAAAATATTTTTGCTAGATTTGACAGTTATTGTTTTACATTGCTACCTAGTTATTACACGGTTCGACAACACGAATATAGTATATTATTTCTACAATACAAAATACGTGTAATAAGGATAAATATTTTGATAAAGCCATCAAGAAAGATGAGTGAGGATATAATGAGCAACTTGATCGACTTTCGTAGCAAAAAGAAGAATCAAGATCAAAGCAAACATATAACTAAAGCCACACAAATTATATGCCCATGTACAAATAATATCTTCACGTTTTCATGTAGTCAAAATACTGGGCAAATGCATTTTTTGTTACAGTGTTCTAAGTGTAATCAAGCATATGATGTTACTGAAGTGCTGGTTGAAATGTTGGGTAAAGATAAAAAACAAAGCATATGATGAGGGTGACTTTGACAAAGCCAAGCGTAGAATATTATTTATGTGAAGCCCGATGAAAAGCAATGCGGTTCAGCAAATAGTTAAAAACCCCTATGTGAAAATATTTAACATAGGGGTTTTTTGATTTGTATAAAGACGGATATTTTCAGCAGTTATCAGACGCAGTGATAGAAATGGACGAGGAAAAAGCTGCGTCCGTAGCTGCTGAGGTAATCAGGCAAGGCATTGATGCATTTGAAGCAATCGAAAAAGGGCTTTCCGAAGGAATGGCCATGGCCGGCAAACTGTATGAAGAGGAAGAATATTTTATCCCGGAATTACTAAAATTGAATCTTTAGCAGGCTTTTAATAATTTGGAAGAGAACTCTTATAATATGCTATCAGTTTATTTGGGGAGGTAGGTAAATGTTTAAGGAATTTAAAGAGTTTGCTATGCGTGGTAATGTCATGGATTTGGCTGTAGGTATTATTATTGGAGCTGCTTTTGGTAAGATTGTGTCTTCGTTTGTAAGTGACATTTTAATGCCGGTCGTGGGAATGTTTTTGGGGAAAATGGAATTCTCCAATCTTTTCATTAATTTATCTGGCATAAATTACCCCACAATTGCTGCAGCAAAGGCTGCTGGGGCGGCTACTTTAAATTATGGTTTATTCATTAACGCCATCGTAGACTTTGTGATAGTTGCACTTGCAATTTTCTTATTAATAAGACAAATTAATAAACTTAAAAAGCCTACAGAGGAAAGCCCGACAACTAAGGAATGTCCGTTTTGTTATTCGCTAATTGACATTAGAGCTACAAAATGCTCAGCGTGTATTTCTACGCTAGATCAATGATTGAGCAACTTGAAAAACTCAGTTACAATAGCCGGATCAAATTGGGTTGGAACGATTAAAGAAGAGTAGCGGTTTATCTGTAATAACACTTGAACCCTTTTGGATTAAAACAGGCATTACAGGAAACACACGTCACCTTGGCCTGCCCGTCGCGCAGCCTACGCACCAAATCAGGCTCCTTCGCAAAAGGTCGGCTCAACGCAATCAGATCTGCAATTCCGTCTGCAATAATAGCTTCCATTACAGCTAGGGAACGCAAACCGCCAACTAGAATAATAGGGCATGATACGGCTTCTTTGATTGTTTTGGCAGCAGCGGAAAAATATGCTTCCTTTTGCGGAATATCAATCTTGGGCTTGGCGTAGCCCCTATTAGCTTCTTGAATACAGCCGCTAACTTCTATTGCTGCCACGCCCAAACTATCCAGTAGCTTCGCCGTATAGACCACGTCATTTAGAGTGAGGTAACCTTCACCCTCGAAGCCGTCAGTCGAATTAAGTTTCACTAAAACGGGAAACTCTTCTCCAATTATGTCTTTGCTGCGAATCATGATTTCCTTTAGTATACGGGTTCGGTTTTCAATATTCCCGCCCCACTGGTCCGTCCGGCGGTTGGTATAAGGTGAGATAAACGCTGACAGTAAATAACCATGGGCAATGTGTAATTGTACTCCGTCACACCCTGCTTCCTTTACCCTGGCCATAGCAGCAACGTAACAGTCAATTAGTTCCCAAATTTCCTTATCGGTCAGAGCCCGGGGTAAAGTACCAGTACTGCTATCGATTACTGCTGAAGGTGCTACGGGGTCCATACCCTCCTTCGGGACAGAAAAAGACTGCCGCCCGGCGTGTGAAATTTGCACTACCAGCTTAGTACCGTGTTCATGTACAGCATTAGCTAATTTACGATAACCTTCGATCATTTGATCGTCGTAGAGGGCGTTTTGTCCTGGAGCAACTCGCCCCAGAGGATGCTGTACGTATGCGTGGGCTGTAATAATTAAGCCCACATCATTTTTAGCAAGGGTTTTGTATAGCTCTATTTCCTGGTCTGATATGGTTCCGTCTAAGTTACCCATGAAATCATGGGTAGCGGAACGTACAAAACGGTTTTTTATTACAATTGATCCGAGTGAAATTGATTGAAATAAATTATTCATAATGCTCCTTTCATAGGCTTTTTAAATTGCCTTTTTGTATTTTGTATAAGCATCCCTCTATCCTCCTTTATACAGTAATATCCAGCTAGGCATGTATCTTATGATATAATCATATCAGTAAAAGCTTTTGGTGCAAGTATACATGAGTGTAATATAGATACCATAACGGAAAAAATAACAAGCGGAGAACCCCCGAGAACGATAAAAGAGGGGAGGGCTCATTCACTGGCCTATCCACAGGTTAATTAAGAAGCTAGTAATTGCTATAATGCGATTACTAGCTTTTTTGATATGGGTTATTTATGAAATGATTCTTCTTTTAAATCAACTGATATGCGGTCGTTCGCTGAAAAATTTATGCATGTAATTTACAACAATGGGTTTTCCTTGCAGGAATTTTAGCATTTATAGGAAAGATTCATATTTAGAAATTTATATTCGCAATAACTAAAATCAAAAGGACTGTCCTATGATATAGAAGGGGATGTTGATTTGAATTTATTCGAAATGGCCGTTATGGGGGCAATAATTGGTACCTTTATGACGGTTTGTATATATTTTTATCTGTTTGTATTTTATCGGGAACGATTTATGGGCATCTGGATTTTGAGTTGGATTTGTTATTTTATAAGACTAGTTTTCTTAGATCGGATGACTATCTTTGGGGAAAATGCTGATGTCGTTGTTGTTTTCGCGATTATCACAATTCTTAATGCCTTTTTATTGGCATGGGGTACGCATGATTTTATTGGAAAAAGGATGTCATCCTGGTCGTTATTTACTACGATTATCGTCAGTATATTAGGCATTATGGCCATTAAATTAAATTTATCCTTTAAATTAATGGCATTACTACCGGCTTTGTATTTTGGGATTATGTATATCTGGACAGGTATAGTGTTCTTGCGTAATATCACGATTTTTGGTTTTGGTGTATGGTTAACGGGACTTTCACTAATCTTGTTGGGTATCCACGGAATAGATTTTATTTTCCTGCGGCTAGTTACCTGGTTTGTTCCTTGGGCTTATTTAATTGACGCTGCTTTACGGTTTTTGATTGCCTTGGGGACGCTCCTTGTTTATCTTGAGAAGACAAGAGAAGACTTAATTCATAGCAGGGAATGCTATAGGTTGTTAGCAGAGAATGCAGTGGACATCATTTATCGTTATAGACTGATACCGGTGCCTGGTTTTGAATATATCAGCCCCTCTATCGCCACAATCACGGGGTATTCAGCTGACGAGTTTTATGCCGATGCCCAACTGATCGTGAATATAGTTCACCCTCATGATCGGCAAGCCTTTGAGGCATTTCTACAAGAACCTGCAGCCTGCATATCGCCTTTAACTTTGCGCCTTATCCCCAGAGACCAAAAACAGGTCTGGGTTGAGCAAACAAGTGTGCCGGTTTACGATGAAAAGGAAAAAATACGAGCTGTAGAAGGTGTTATTCGTGATATTACCATGCGTAAGAAATTGGAACAGGATATGGCCCGACTCGACAGTTTGAACACGATCGGGGAGATGGCGGCAAACCTGGCCCATGAGGTAAGAAATCCCCTAACGACCGTGCGTGGTTATTTGCAGTTGTTATCCGAAAATCCCGAACTTAATCGCTATGAAGAACGGTTTGGGATTATGATTGAAGAACTGGACAGAACCAATTCAATCATCAGTGAGTATCTGTCCTTTTGTAAAAATAAGATGGTAGAGTTGAAACCATGCCATTTGGATAAAATCATCCTGTCTTTATTCCCCTTGCTACAGGCTGATGCCAATGCCTCAAACAGCCAGTTGGCATTAGAAATGAATGATATTCCTTTGATATGTATTGACGAAAAAGAAATTCGCCAATTGATCCTTAACTTGGTACGTAACGGTTTGGAGGCGATGCCATCAGGCGCTACGCTCACAATACGGACGTATGTCGAAGATGATGACGTAATATTAGCCATACAGGACCAGGGAACGGGAATTGCCCAGCATATTCTTGACAATTTGGGTACGCCCTTCATGACCACAAAAGAAACGGGCACGGGTTTGGGTTTAGCGGTATGTTACAGTATCGCGAATCGGCACCAAGCCAAAATAAAAGTTGAGACAAGCAGTGCGGGAACGACATTCTTTATCCATTTTAGTCAACATATAATGGTGAGTAGGAATTATTAGAAATACATATCTTGTTTAGATCTCCGTTGAGTTAATCGACTCAACGGAGATTTTTTTGTTTTTGCGTGACATCTTTCGGCAAGCCTTGATTTATTTTTACAGGAAAATACATGCAATTCGCCTAAAATATACCATTAAAGAAAGGGGGGATATGTCTATGGGAACATAGCTAGTTTAAAGCATTTCTAAAACTACAACCAAATTTTAATGCAGAAAGGTGTGTGTGTATGAAAAATGTTGCGTCGTTAACAAATCAACCGTTTATGAACAATGCAGACAAAAGCATCAAAGTATTGATCGCCGCAAGTGAACAAGAAAAACTTCGTATCTACCGTCTCCGTTATCAAATCTACGTGGAGGAGATGGGGAGGGAGTTGCCTTCAGCCGACCATAAAAATCGGTTAGTTTTTGATGAGTTTGATGAAAAAGGCTTCCTTGTATATGCCCAATCCGGGTCAGAGGTAATAGGCACCGTAAGACTTAATATCGGTACAACTGGAGAGTTTTCTCCGCAATTAGTTCGCATGTTTCATATGGATGTGTTTCAGGAATTCTCCAATGGGCAACACAAACAAAAATTAGGTTTTTCATCCAAGTATCTAGTGGATTCGGCTTATCGGCGGTCGCAAGCGGCATATCTGGTTGGAGTCCAGTTATATGAAATTTACCGCAGTGAGGAGGTACAGTTTTGTTTTGCGGGATGTAACCCGTATATGATTCCCTTATATGAGCGAATTGGCTTTCGCCGTTTTGCTGATAATTTTGACATTCCTGAATATGGATGCATGGTTCCTTTGGTGTGGATACTGGAGGATGAAAGCCATATGAGGACTGTTTGCTCTCCGTTCCTCCGCAATGCACGTAGGCACAGGAATAATCCGGCGGCAGCCAACTGGTTCTTAAAGGAATTTCCTACTGCATCGCAATTTATTAACAGCAGGTTAATTAATGAAGATGAACTATGGTTGATTTTAAAACAGAAGTTAGGTCAATCACCGCTGTTGGTTATATCTGCTTTGACTGGGTTGACGGAAACGGAGGCCAAAAAATTTGTCCATATAGGGATTATTCATATGTACAAAAAAGGCGATCAGATAATAGCGCCTGACGATCTCTGTCATGAGATGAATATCTTGCTTCTTGGAAGATTGGAAGTAAACAACCCGGCCCTTGGTAATCCGAATGATACTGTTATCATTAGTCCCGGATGCCTTTTCGGCCGGGTTGCTCTTTCGAAGATTGAAAAACAAATTGTACATGTTGTGGCTGTTACGGAGGTGGAGTATCTGGTTATATCAGGCATGGCTTTTGAAACATTTAGCCATCAACATCCGACGGTCGCCTCTAAAATAATGAATAATATTTGCAACCTTGTGGATTAGGTAGAGCAATAAACTGCACCTAATTCCCGTTAGTATATTTTTGAATAGAGTTTTAAATAGAAATAAGGGGGAACTTAAAATGAAAAAATCTACAAATACGGATATCTTACTGGTGAACAGTTTTGCACCTCGCCAGCGGATTATGTCTGACGTGGCGTTGGAGAATGGCCTGGCGATAATCCGCACATACCTGGAGGATAAAGGATTTCATGTCGATGTTATTGATGAATTACGTATAGGATCAGTGGAGCAGGGTGTGCCGCAGTGGTGTTTACGTTTGTTGCGTTCATTAGCAAATATGCACCTTAAAGCCCATCAAAAGGGAAATAAAATGTTGATTTCGCTGCTTTTTGTGCTAAGCAAGCATGTTCAAGCCTTTTCGCTGCTACGCCGCCAGCAATATATGGATCGTGAGATTGAACGAATTATTAGTAAAGTAAAAAGTCATAACATTTCAGTTGTCGGAATTAAGACGTGGTACGGCGATGCATTCAAATGGAGCCTGCGCTTATCGGCAAAAGTTAAGGAGGAATGCCCCGAAACGGTGGTGATTATCGGCGGGCCGCAAGTAAAGGTGTATGGCGCCGAGGTGTTAAACTGGACAGAATTCGATTTGGCGATTATGGGACCGGGAGAAAAAGTATTGGAACAATTACTTGTTCTGCGCCGGGAAACCGCCAATAAACAGGATTTTTTACAGAAAGTTATGCATGATTTCCCGGGTGCACCGCTACTGAGGACCGGTGGATATCGCGCAAGATGTTCCGTTGTCGATCAAAAAGATCAAAAAAGTGAAGACAACGCCGTAATCCCTCGCTACAAGGACATTGATATCAAGGATAAGCTGCTCTTTCACACGTTGGTAGATGGTTCTGGTTGCGTGTGGAGTAAATGCAATTTTTGCTCGCATACCAGACACAGTATGCCGTATCAGCCGCGGCCGGTGGAAGAAATCGTCGAGGAAATGAAGATCGTGACACAGTTGGGAGTAGCTTTTTTCCGGTTCTGCAGCTCGGAAACGCCCATTGGCCACGGTAGGAAAATTGCCCAGGCGATATTAGATGCGGGTCTAAAGGTTAATTACTCCATGTTTAAACGCCCCGGCAAGGTGACTCCCGCCATATACGAAGATTTTTGTCTGATGATAAAATCGGGGCTACGGGCGGTATTTATGGGTGGAGAAACAGGTCATGATTTGATTAACGCGAAGGTCATGAACAAAGGGACCTGCAAGAAAGAGATTATTGACACGATCAACTGCATTAGATTGGCAGCTACCGAGGTAGGGGAAAGCTGCCGTGTCGGCCTTTCGCTGATTTATCCTTGCCCTGTGGTTGACGGAGTTACCCTGCAGGAGGTTTATGAGGAAAACATTTCTTTAATCACTCAATCGCGGCCCGATACGGTTGTGGTCAATCCTCCCGGATTATTCCCGGGGACAAACTGGTACGAGGAGGCGGATAACTTCGGGTTTAAAGCGAGTAAGGATTTAGTGCGAACCTTGATGCAATATGAATATTCGATCTACAAGCCGGCGGAATCATGGGATAACTTGGATTACTCGCTAAATGGATTATCCTGGCTCGCATTATTAAAAGAAACGGGCCGTCTGCGTAAAGCGGTCATGGACATGGGCATACCCACAGATATATCAGATGAGTTTCTTATGATGATGGAAGCAATCGGCTGCAAGTCCAACATTGATCTAGTTAAGTTCAAGCAGCAGTCACTGATGGATATCATGACAGGTACCACCAAGTATGGTACCGAGATTATTCGAAAAATCAACGAGAAAAGCAAGTTAATAGCGATGGGTAATACAAAACAACATTAATCTTCTGCAAAAGTAGCAGCATTGTTCCCGGATAGGTCAGAGGTATGCACGCGTCAGCGTTATGCCACCGGCCTATCCGGGTAATTTTATCCGCCCCTTGAAAAGTACGGGGACAGGTCTCTTGTTTTACGAAAACATTAAACCTGTCCCTGTGTTAGGGTGCCATTTTGCAAAAACATAAGATCTTTGCTATTCGAAACGAAGGAGGTATTAGCATGGGTGAAAAACAAATTGAAATAGTTGTGAAAGATTACTTAAGGATACTTCATAACAATAATATTGCGGTTTAACAAGCGATTTTGTATGGTTCGCAAGCGTCTAATACCAGCGACGAGGATAGCGACATTGATGTAGCTATTGTTTCTGCTGATTTTGGTCGTTCCTTGGAGAGAAATGAAAGGTAATTGGAAACATATGGAGAAATATTAGGGGAAATATAGGATTAATAATGAAAGTGTGTAGGGAAAAGCATGGATTTTGAAGAGCTGCTTGGAGAGTACCAAATATTGCTGACTGTGAACAATAATTTAAAAGAAGAAATTAAATACTTGAAGGCTCAACTAGGTATTGAAGAGCAACAGGTTGTTCCTGATGAAATTTTTGAGCATAAATTAGTATCAATATTTGAACAGGAAGCTGCAGGGCAAGTTTTGTACTCAAACATAATCAGTAATTCAGACTCCATGGAAAAAATCAAGCTATTCATGTCTCTCTTTAGAGGTCGTAATGATGTTTATGCTAAAAGATGGG
>Ga0074193_1001036_pt1 | contig 38380 bp, 34 predicted proteins | sample EPASupsiteHSE605_FD_64523 | JGI IMG/M metagenome (GOLD analysis project Ga0074193, IMG submission 64523) | Bioremediated contaminated groundwater from EPA Superfund site, New Mexico - Sample HSE6-05 | ecosystem: Environmental > Aquatic > Deep subsurface > Groundwater > Contaminated ... | reverse complement strand
CCATAATTGATGATATTATACCTGGTCTAAAAGAGGTTGAAAATTCTCATTATGCCAAAATAGTGGATAGACGCGAAGCTATTCACCAAGCAATTTGTCTGGCTAGAAAAGGCGACTTGGTGATTATAGCCGGCAAAGGGCATGAAAACTATCAACTTATTAAGGATCAGGTGCTGCATTTTGATGACCGGGAGGTAGCCGCAGAGTTCTTGAGAGGAAAAATTGAACAATGAGGCTAAGGCTAGATTTTATAATCGATAGTATAAACGGAACTTTAATAGCCGGAAGAAATGATAGCTGGGTTGAGGGAGTCAGTACTGATTCTCGCAAAGTAAAATCCGGAGAATTGTTTTTCGCCCTTATGGGTGAGAATTTTGATGGTCATGATTATATCGGCGGAGTTTTGGCTGCCGACGCAGCTGCAGTAGTGGTGTCAAGACGTGAAAAGATACCTGCCGACATACCTTCAGGTGCGGTAATTCTGGTTCAGGATACCCTATTGGCCTTACAAGAGTTGGCAGGAAAATATCGGCAATTATTTGATATTCCAGTAGTGGCAGTAACTGGCAGCGTAGGAAAGACAACCACCAAGGATATGCTGGCTGACTGCCTGGCCCCAGCTTATAAAACACTAAAGACTCCGGGCAACTACAATAATGAGATTGGCTTGCCCCTAACCCTGTTGAGCATGGAAGATCAGCACGGAGCTGCAGTAGTGGAACTTGCGATGCGGGCCCCAGGTGAAATAGCACACTTGGCACGGATAGTAAGACCCACTTATGCTGTTATTACTAATATTGAACCTGTTCACCTTGAGACCATGGGTAGTTTGGAGAACATCGCCCGCGCCAAATGTGAGGTGTTGGAATTTATTGCAAAGGATAGCTTTGCCCTTGTTAATGGTGATAATCAACTGCTTCTTAAGTGTGCTGAAAACTATCCCAGCATTAAATACACCTTTGGGTATAATAATAAATGCGACATTCAGATTCTCAGTGTTGAAAAAGCAGGATCAGGGATAAATGTTGGCTTGAGATTGCTGGATAACACTGATTTCTTCTATTTTCCGGTTCCAGCTGTTAAATTGGCTGCGAACCTGGCGGCGGCAGCAGGTACTGCTTATCTTATGGGGTTAAGCCTGAAAACAATTAAAGAAAGTCTTAGGCTTTATCAACCCAGCGGAAACCGTTTAAATATAATCAATTTACCTGCAGGTGGAGCAGTTATAAATGATACTTATAATGCCAATCCGGTCTCTATGATAGCAGCCCTCGAGGTCTGCAAGGATATAAGCGCAGGCCGGAGAACTGCAGCTGTACTGGGGGATATGTTAGAATTAGGAGATTATGAAATAGAAGGACATATGCAGGTGGGTAAAAGGGTGGCTGAATTGGGCCTGGATATATTGGTAACAATTGGACGGCGGGCAGCATATATTGGGCAAGGTGCCCTGCTTAATGGTATGCCTTCTGACAAGATCAAACATTATGAAAGCCGGGAAGAAAGTTTACCATGGTTAAAAAACTACATTGGACAGCAGGAAGTTGTACTATTCAAGGGTTCGCGGGGAATGCAGCTGGAGATGCTGGTACAGAACTGGTTAGCTTAAGCGAACGTTGGAGGTAATAGAAGTGTACGAATTTATCATAAACGCCTGGTTGGCAGCCGGGGTGGCAATATTAGTTTCTCTGGCAATGGGGCCTTTTATGATTCCCTTTCTGACTCGCCTAAAAGTGGGACAGAGCATACGGGAAGAAGGCCCTCAGAGACATTATGCCAAAGCAGGTACCCCAACCATGGGAGGCATTATTATCATTACTGCTATTATGGTAGCCAGTTTTCTATTTGCTGGCAGCAGTAAAGAGGTACTTAGCGCAGTATTGGTAATGCTTGCTTTTGGGGGAATTGGCTTTTGGGACGATTACATAAAAGTTGTGCTTAAGAGATCACTTGGCCTTCGGGCGCGGGAAAAAATTATATTGCAGTTAATTATCAGTATGATTTTTGGCTTCTTGCTGGTTTATTATTTAGGGCGAGGAACAGAAATAATTTTCCCTTTCTTCGGGACAGTGGTAGATCTGGGATATTTATATTTTCCTTTTGTGGTTGTGGTGTTGCTCTCAACAGCTAATGGAGTTAATTTAACCGATGGACTTGATGGACTTGCTGCTGGAGTTACCTTTTTTGTTGCTATAGCGCTGGGGTTAGTCTGTATAATGAGTTCCCACGGTAATCTGCTCATATTTAGCGGAGCACTTGCTGGCGCATGTCTGGGGTTCCTTGTTTTTAATCGCCATCCGGCCAGGGTTTTTATGGGAGATACAGGTTCCATGGCGATAGGTGGAGCTATCGCAGCAATTGCCGCGATTAGCCGGTCAGAAATTGCGCTGGTAATTATAGGCGGGGTATATGTAATTGAAACCTTGAGTGTAATTATTCAAGTAATCTCCTTCCAGGCCACCCGAAAAAGGGTTTTTTTAATGGCCCCATTACATCACCATTTTGAATTGAAAGGTTGGAGTGAGACAAAGGTAGTTACACGTTTCTGCTTATTGTCACTTTTATTTGTTATCCTAGGTTTGATGGGATTTAAGAATATTGGATAGGTGGCGAAAAAATGTCTTTTTCAGGAAAAAGGATTTTGGTTATCGGGTTAGCCAGGAGTGGTATGGCAGCGATTATGGCATTACACAAAAGAGGTGCTGTTTTAACTGCTTATGATGGGAAAAACAAGGAACAAATCGAGGCAGAGATTAAAAAACTTGAAGAGATAGAAGTGACTGTATTTGCGGGGGTAAATCCACCGCTGGCTGAACTAAATCTTGATATGCTTATTGTCAGCCCCGGTGTTCCGTTAGATATTGTAGTTATCCAAGAAGCGTATGCCATGGGTATACCAGTTATTGGAGAGCTTGAGCTGGCTTATCAGCTAAAATCAGATCAGGTTGAAATGTATGCAATAACCGGTACCAATGGCAAAACTACTACAACGGCTTTATTGCATGACATCATGGAAAAGGACGGCAGAAATACTGCCGCAGGCGGTAATATCGGCGTGGCCCTTTGCAATCTGGTTGACGAGATGGATAACGGAGTAATCGCTGTCGAAATATCTAGTTTTCAGCTTGAAACAGCAGTGAATTTCAGACCGCATATTTGTGCTATTTTAAACATAACTCCGGATCATCTGGATCGTCATAAAACTATGGAGGAGTATATAAAAACTAAAAGTAAGATATTCCGCCAGCAGACTGGTGATGATTTTCTTATTCTTAACTATGAAGACGAAAGATTGCGCGGGTTCGACTCTGCTGCAAACTCACAGGTGGTATATTTTTCAACGGATAGGATTCTCGAAAAAGGAGTATTCGTAGATAACAATTCCATATATATAGCCTGGAATGGAAAGGTAGAGCTTATATCTTCCCTGCAGGATACTCTCCTGCGCGGCAAACATAACCTGGAAAACATCTTAGGTGCAGTTGCCGTGGCCTGGATGGCTGGGGTCAGAGGGGAAATCATTCATGAATCACTTAGCACCTTTAAAGGTGTAAGGCACAGGTTAGAAGAGGTGGCAGAACATCGGGGGGTTCTCTATGTTAATGATTCCAAAGGCACTAATCCGGATTCTACCATAAAAGCCTTAGAAGCTTTTGAACAGCCGGTTGTACTGATTGCAGGCGGCAGACCCAAAGGGGGAAGTTATGCTGATGTAGCCCGGTTGATGGCCAGTAAGGTAAAAGAATTGGTATTAGTGGGTGAAGCAAAAGAACTGATTAAAAGTGCAGTAATGGATTATGGCTTCAGGAATATACATGAGGTAGAGGATTTTACGTCAGCTGTTAGCAAGGCTAGCGAGCTGGCTGTTGCTGGAGATGTGGTTTTATTATCACCGGCCTGTGCCAGCTGGGATATGTTCCCTAGCTATGAACATCGAGGCGACTTATTTTGCGAACTGGTAACTAAGAAAATCGAAAGTGATAATTAAACTGTTTAGATGGAAAGGGGGGGTGAGGATTGAGGTTGAAAAAGGGGCCGCCTGACTTCGTATTGTTTATTACTGCCCTAACACTGCTGGGAATAGGGCTAATTATGGTTTTTAGTTCCAGTGCTGTTACCGCCAATGTAAACTATGGAGATGCGTACTACTTTTTTAAAAAACAGCTTATGTGGGCTATTATTAGCGTAGTTGCAATGATTATAGTTATGAAACTTAATTTCTCACGATTAAAAGATTTCGCCATTCCCCTTATGGTGATAGCAGTTGTATGCTTAATGTTGGTTATTACTCCGCTGGGAATGGATGTAAAAGGATCCAGCCGTTGGTTCAATCTAGGCTTTTTTCGTTTTTCACCATCTGAGTTTGCCAAGGTGGCATTGGTTATGTTCCTGGCGCGCAGTCTAGATATAAAGCTGGACAAAATTTCTTCATTTACCAAGGGTGTATTGCCATTCTTAGTTATGTTAGTGCTGATCTGTGGCTTAATAATGCTGCAGCCTGATCTAGGAACCTCTTTCACTATTGCAGCGACAGTTTTCTTTATGCTGATGGTTGCTGGAGCCCAATGGATACACCTGGGTTTAATAACTCTGTCTGGTATAGTGGCCGTGGCAGCAGCTATTATCCTGGAACCCTATCGTATGGAGAGGGTAACCGCTTTTATGAATCCTTGGAAATACGCCAGCGATGAAGGTTTTCAGACAATTCAATCTCTTTATGCCCTGGGATCCGGTGGGCTATTTGGCATGGGTTTGGGTAGAAGCCGGCAGAAATTCTTCTATCTGCCTGAGCAGCATACAGATTTTATATTTGCGATCCTAGGGGAGGAACTTGGCTTTATTGGAGCTTGCCTGGTCGTAACCCTATTTTTGCTTTTTGCCTGGAGAGGGTTTAAAATTGCTATTAATGCTCCGGATAATTTCTCGCGTCTTCTAGCAGCTGGAGTTACTATTATGATAACTTTTCAGGCTGCTATCAATATCGGAGTGGTATCAGGTGCTTTGCCAGTAACGGGTATAACCCTTCCATTTATAAGCTATGGGGGTACATCACTGCTTTTCACCATGATAGGCGTGGGATTGCTGTTGAATATTTCGCGATATAGTTCGCAGAGTTGAGGTGTGGTCCATGAAAATAATATTGACTGGAGGGGGAACGGGAGGTCATATATATCCTGCCCTGGCGATTGCCAGTGAATTAAAACAAAGAATACCTTCGGCAGAATTACTATACGTAGGCACCCAGAAGGGCTTAGAAAGTAAGATCGTTCCCCAGAGCGGGATTCCCTTCAAAACCATTGATATAAGCGGTATTGACCGTTCCTCTATGATAAAGGCCAGCAAATCTATGATTAGATTTCCTTTCAGCTTTTTCCAAGCGCGTGATATCATTAGGGACTTTAAACCTAATATTATCGTGGGAACAGGAGGATACGTATCCTTTCCTATCGTTTTAGCCGGTACATTTATGAATGCCCGCACGGTTATTCATGAGCAGAATGCTATTCCCGGATTGGCAAATCGCAGCCTGGCCCGAAGGGTAGATAGTGTACTGCTTACCTTTGAAGAAGCACGTAAATATGTGGAAGCTAAAAATATTAAGCTCACTGGGCTTCCTGTGCGTCGAGAAATTCTGGCGTTAGACCGGAAGAAGAGTATTTCTGAAACCAGGGAAAAAAAGTTTACTTTGCTGGCCTTCGGGGGGAGTCTAGGAGCTACGAGCATTAATCGTGCCATGCTGGAAATAGTTGAAAGATACCGGAATGATGATATACGGATAATATGGATTACTGGTCAGGCCGGATACGAAGATATGAAAGAAGCTCTTAGCAAGAAAATTGACATCGAAACATTAAAATGTAGTTTAGAGATTAAGCCATATATGTATAATATTGAAGAGGCACTTGCTGTTGCCGATCTTGCTGTTTGTCGAGCTGGAGCCAGCACCGTGTGTGAACTGGAATTATTGGGTCTGCCAGCCATATTAATACCTTACCCTTATGCGGCAGATAACCATCAGGAAAAAAATGCTAGGGCTCTGGTTGATAAACATGCGGCTGAGATGGTTATTGATGAATTCCTGGACGGGGATACTTTATATAAAAAAGTTGAAGGCTTGAGGAATAAGAGGCAGAAGTTAGCTGAAATGGGGCAGAATATGCTTAATGAAGCCCGGCCTAATGCTCTAAAAGATATAGTAGATGAAATACTTACGGGCACATAGTGATAAATATCAAGATTATTATTATGAATATTAATAGTACAAGCATCTATACGGAATGTAACCACTTTTGTTAATTGTGCATACTATAAAGTGTACTAAGGGCTAAACTGAGAACATAGGAGATGAGGAAATGACCGCTAAATCAGGGCAATGGATTCATATGGTAGGGATTGCAGGAGCGGGGATGAGCGGAATCGCCAGGGTACTTCGTGAACAGGGTATCAGGGTTAGTGGCTCCGACCTGCAAGTTAATGGTATTACTAGCAAACTCGAAGAAATAGGGGTGCAGGTTTATGCTGGTCATTCATCCTCCAACCTTGGGGAAGGGGTTGATTTATTAGTCATTTCCTCGGCTATACCTGCTGATAATGTTGAAGTTCAGGAGGCTATAGCCCGGAATATCCCCGTGCTGAAAAGAGGACAAATGCTTGCCAACATGGTGAATGCTCACCAAGGGTTGGCAGTAGCAGGTGCACATGGAAAAACTACTACTACTTCGATGTTATATTCGGCTCTGGCAGGATGCGGTCTGGATCCAACTTTAATTGTGGGGGGAGAGATTCAAGGAACTCAACTCAATGCTCGGCTGGGTAAAAACGAATATTTTGTAGTAGAAGCGGATGAAAGTGATGCATCTTTTTTAAAAATAAAACCTTACGTAGCTATAGTCACCAACATTGAAAATGACCATCTTGATTTCTATGAATCTATGGATCGGATTCAGGAGGCGTTTCTACAATTCCTTAATCAGATCAACCCTGATGGTTTTGCCCTGCTCTATGGTGGAGACCCGTATATTCAAGCTATTAAGGATGAATTATTGATCAAAACTTTTATATATGGTGAAGACAGTAGTTTTGATTATTACTTTCTAAATTGGAAACCTTGCGGAATGGGTTCTACGTTTGATGTTTACCGTCATAACGAGTTCGTTGGTCAAGTCCAGTTGTCAATTCCCGGTAAACACAATGCTTTAAATGCATTAGCATCTATAGCTGTTGCCATGGAACTGGGACAAGATTTTGATCATTTAAGAGAAGCCTTAAAAAATTTCCCTGGAGCTAAACGGCGTTTTCAGGTGGTGGCAGCGATCGATGGAACAACCATCGTAGATGACTATGCCCATCATCCTACTGAAATTCAAGCAACTATAGAAGCAGCACGGCAATTTCATCAAGGGCGGCTGGTAGTCATTTTTCAGCCTCATCGCTATTCGCGCACTCAGTTACTGGCCGAACAGTTCGGTGATTCCTTCCAAAAAGCGGATCTGGTATTAATTACAGATATATACTCTGCGGGAGAAAAGCCATTGGCCAACGTAACAGGTGAATTAGTCTACAGGGCAGCACTTAATGCCGGATGCAATGTGGTATACATTCCAACGATTGATAAAGTAGAAGAATTTATTCTGAAAGATTTGCATGATAATGATCTGCTGATTACTATGGGCGCTGGAGACATATGGAAATTAGGGGTTCGTTTAGCGGAAAAAGTTACAGCATCGATCCCAGTGGCTTAACCTGGTGGAGGTGTTATATTGGATAAATTGCTGGTAAGAGGAGGTACTGCTCTAAAAGGGCAGGTGGAAATTAGCGGTTCCAAAAATTCTATCCTCCCCATAATGGCTGCCAGTTTGATGTGTTCGGGTGAAGTAACATTAAATGGAGTACCTGAACTGGAGGACATAAGTGTTATGTCCGAGGCTTTAACTATACTTGGAGCCAAAGTGAAACGGGAAAAAGACATATTGATCATTGATGGAAGGTTAGTTAATAGCTGTGAACTTCCAGAATGTATATCAAGGCGTATGAGAGCGTCCAATCTTGTAATGGGTGCGTTGTTAGCCCGTTTTAAACATGCCCGGGTTGCTTACCCCGGGGGATGCGCAATAGGTTCACGGCCTATGGATCTTCATATCAAAGGTTTCAGAAACATGGGCTATGAAATAATAGAAGAACATGGTCTAATGGAGGGCAAGGCGTTATCAATCGGCGGCAAAGAGACCATGCTGGATGTACCAAGTGTAGGAGCTACTGAAAATATCATGATGGCTGCATCTATGACTCCCGGGATTACAATTATTAGAAATGCGGCCCGAGAGCCGGAAATTGTAGACCTGCAAAATTTTCTGAACCGAATGGGAGCTCGTATCAAAGGTGCCGGGCTGGATACCATTCGTATCGAAGGTGTGGATACGCTTGGCAGCGTAGCTCATACTGTTATTCCTGATCGTATTGAAGCAGGTACATTTATGGTTGCTGCCGCAATTACCCGGGGAGATGTTTGGATAGAGAATATTGTTTGTGAACATTTGCAGCCGATAATTGCAAAACTTAATGAGGTCGGGGTGGAGATTGTACCCTGGTCGGGTGGCTTGAGGATATTAGGAAATCAATACTATCGTCCGACTGATGTTAAAACTATGCCATATCCAGGTTTTCCTACCGATATGCAAGCCCAAATGATGACTTTACTTGCTACTGTGGACGGAACCAGCGTTATGGTTGAAACTATATTCGAAAACCGCTATATGCATGTTCCTGAACTTCGGCGAATGGGAGCCGAAATTAAAGTAGAAGGCAGAGTTGCAATAATAAAGGGAAATAAAAAATGGGAAGGTGCCTCAGTAGAGTCAACCGACTTAAGGGCTGGAGCTGCCCTTATTTTGGCCGGTCTCTATGCCGGTGGGGAAACGCAGATTGGCAAACTGGAACATATAGATAGAGGATATGAAAGAATCCATGAAAAACTCAAAAAACTCGGAGCTGATGTACAAAGAATCCCGGAGCAATAATTGCTTTGCAATAAATTAATCTGAGGGTTTAGGTGGGTAAACGCACCTAAACCCTTTTTTTGTTTACTTCATTAAATTATAAAAATCTGATATAATTTGCTCTATGATATCAGGTTAAATGGATTGAGGGGAAACTTTATGAGCCGGAAAATATCTGGTCATAGATTCAGAATAGTACTGTTAGTTTTTGCTTTGCTTTTATCCATTTACCTCTTCCTACACAGCTCTATTTTTAGGGTAGCCCGAATTGAGGTGCTAGGTAATGACAGAGTATCAAAGGAGGAGGTAATAGCTCTTTCAGGTTTAACTCCAGGAATAAATATTTTTGATTTTGACGAGGTTGATTGTTCCAAAGCCATTGAAGCCCATCCTCTGGTTAAAAATGCAGAAATAAAGAGGAAGCTGCTCAAAACGGTTGCTGTCGAGATTGATGAACGACAAACCTGGGCGGTTATTCCTTATGAAGATTTGTTCCTATGTATTGATGATACTGGGGTTTGCTTTGATAAACTTAATTATACCCCGATTAATAAATGCCCTATTATAACTATGGAAAAGATGCCAGAACACGTTAACCTTGGACAAGTTGTCAACCCTCAGGCTATCGATATGGTCAGAAAGGTTTGGCAGGCTGTTCCGGACAATGAGCGAGAGGTAATATCGGAGTTTCATTACCAAAATGGTGATAATACCCTTAAAATTTATACAGTAAAGGGTACTGAGATCCGGTTCGGTAACTTGGAAAGATTAGAGGAGAAAATTAAGACCTTTACCCAGATATTTCAGATAGAAAATGATTTAGAGAAGCAAGGCAAAGAGGTTTTAGAATACGTTGATATAAGATTCAAAGGTGAACCAGTTCTAAAAACTAGAGTTTAGAAGGTGAGATAATGCGGAGTACAAGTGGAAAAATTTCAATTTTGGCTGTATGCTTGGTTGTAGGAATACTGCTTTCTGTTCAGTTTCGTACTTCAGCTAATTATAATATTGCCATTGATCGTAGCAGCCGTACTGAAGATCTGGCTGTCAAGAACAGCAATTTAACTCAAGAAAAAGAAGCTCTATCCAAAGAGGTTATTTCATTGCGAGAAAAATTAACTAATGTAAGCAGCGGAAGCCAACTAACCACCGACTTACAGGAAGAACTGAAAAAATCAAATATGGCTGCAGGATTAATTCCGGTTTATGGCCCAGGAGTTATTGTGACCCTAAACGACAGCCCGCGTACAATACAACCAGGCGATGATCCTAATGCCCTGTTGGTGCATGATGAGGATATTTTAAAGATTGTCAATGAGATGAGGGCCTCTGGAGCTGAAGCTATTTCGGTTAACAATGAACGTATAACCTCAATGTCAGAGATTAGGTGTGCGGGAACGACCATACTAGTTAATTGGAATAAAATCGCTCCTCCCTTTGTTATTAAAGCTACCGGAGATCCTCAATTATTGGAAAGCGGCTTATCAATACGAGGGGGTCAGTTGGAGGTATTAAAGTCTTTTGGTCTACAGACTCAGTTGGAAAGAAATAATAGAATTGAAATACCGGCGTATAATGGGGCATTGAAATTCCAATATACTACTCCCATACAATCAAATACAAAGGCGGAATCATAAAATGTGGTTATTAATTGTTTTTTGTCTAGCAGTGGGTTTATTTATTGGTTATCAACTTCCGGTTTTGCTTCCGGTAGCCATGGTGAAATATATGTCTATAGGGGTGCTAGCCGCACTAGATTCCGTTTTTGGGGGTATCCGTGCCTATATGGAGGATTCCTTTGATAATACTATATTTATTACCGGATTCTTTACTAACTCCTTGCTGGCGGCCGGATTTGCCTACCTGGGGGACAGGCTGGGGCTGGAACTATACCTGGCAGCAGTTGTAGTTTTTGGAGTAAGATTATTCCAAAATTTGGGAATAATACGTCGATATCTATTGAAAAAGTACTGATAAAAAATTCCAATTAAAAGAGGAATATAAATGCGTTTGTAGTATTTACAAGTAAGATATCTAATAAGGGGTGCTTTAAAATTAGCAAACGCAATATCGTAGTCGGTTTGGATGTAGGTACCAGTGCAATCAAGGCTGCTATGGGTGAAATAAACCATTTAAATGAAGTTCATGTATTAGGGCTGGCTCAGGTACCTTCTTCCGGTTTAAGAAAAGGCAACATTGTAGACATCGAAAGCACAGCACATTCAATAGATGCATGCTTGAACGAACTTGAAAGGTTAACCGGGGTGGAAATTATGAGCGCCCTGTTCGGCTTTTCAGGTATTAGTATAACAGCTGTAAATAATCATGCTGTCATTGCAGTAGGTAACACTAACTATGAAATAACTGAAGAAGACAAAGAAAGGGTTCTTAAATCGGCCCAGAATATAGCGTTGCCTCCTGATAAGACAATTGTTCAGGTGATAGAGAGACAGTATATAATCGATGGATATGATGGGGTTAAAGACCCGGTAGGAATGGTCGGCAGCCGACTGGAAGCAGAGGTCCTGATGATCATTGCTGCCACGGCTGCAGTCCAGAACTTACAGAGAAGTGCCCAACGAATTAATCTGCACTTTGATGAACTTGCCTATAACCAGTTATTGGTGGCAGAATCTGTATTAATGCCAGCTGAGAAGGAAATGGGAGTAGCTGTAATCGACATGGGGGGAGGCACCACCGAGATAAGTGTTTTCAACCAGGGATCGATATTATGTACTTCAGTATTACCTATTGGCGGAGATTATATTACCAAAGATCTGGCTATTGTGTTGAGAACCTCAATCGAAGAAGCAATCCGGATTAAAGAAAATTGTGGAGTAGCAGCCCCGGAAATGGCCGGGAGTGATGTTAGTGTTAATTTACATAACATTCAAGGTAATGAAGTCAGACAGGTTTCCCAGCAGTTAGTTGCTGATATTATATCGGCACGGGTACAAGAGATGATGGAAATGATTTATACCGAACTCCAACAGTTAACTTTTTTGGACAAGTTGACCGGAGGAATTGTTTTAACGGGTGGCGGGGCCCAACTGACTGGTTTTACAGAAGTAATGGAAGAGTATATGAACTTGCCTGTTCGCAGGGGAATGCCTGAAAATATAAGGGGTTTAAGCGATGATATTAACAGGCCCCAGAATTCAGTAGCTTTAGGAGCACTGATTTATGGATTTAAGAATCTGGAACCTGTAATGCTTGAAGCCAAACCGGGAATGTCCAGTGTTTTTGATAAGTTAAATTATTGGTTGAAGGATTTATTTTCGTAATAATTGGAGGAGGGTATAGGATGCCATTAGATTTTGATGTGGAAATGCAGCAATTTGCCGACATTAAGGTCATAGGCGTAGGCGGTGGAGGCAATAACGCCATAAACAGAATGATTGAGGCGAATTTAAAAGGTGTTGAGTTTATTGCTGTTAACACAGATAACCAAGCTCTGTACCAGTCTAAGGCTGAAAAAAAGATTCAGGTGGGTGGAAAACTTACCAAAGGTTTAGGAGCAGGAGCTGATCCTGAGGTTGGAATGAAAGCTGCTCAGGAAAATGAGGATGAAATTATAAAAGCATTGCAGGGTGCTGACATGGTATTTGTTACTGCTGGTATGGGCGGTGGAACAGGTACCGGAGGGGCTCCTATAATAGCGCGCCTGGCCAAACAAGCAGGAGCACTTACTGTTGGTGTTGTAACCAAACCATTTCTTTTCGAAGGCCGTAAAAGAAATCTACAGGCTGAAAAAGGCATCCAGGCCCTGCGGGAGGAAGTTGACAGTCTAATTACAATACCCAATGATCGCCTGCTGCAGGTGGTACAAAAGAACACTGCATTGAATGACGCCTTCAGAATTGCTGACGATATACTTAGACAAGGGGTACAAGGAATTTCCGACCTGATTGCTATACCAGGTCTGATAAATTGTGACTTTGCGGATGTGCAAACCGTTATGAAAAATACCGGTTCGGCCCTAATGGGAATAGGCCAGGCTAAAGGTGAAAACCGTGCTGCTGAAGCAGCCCGCCAGGCAATTTCCAGTCCGCTTCTGGAAACCTCCATTGAGGGTGCCAAAGGGGTATTATTCAATATCAGCGGTGGAGATGACCTGACTCTATTCGAGATTCAAGAGGCAGCAGCTATTATCCATGAATCGGCTGATGCAGAAGCTAACATAATATTTGGTGCAAACACAGATGAGACACTAGGAGAAGAGGTCAGGGTAACAGTTATAGCTACAGGATTTGATAGTCCAAGGCTATCACCCAGTGAACCATCTCAACGTTCCAGGGCTGTTAAACCTCCTCATTCATTCTTAGATAGGAATGATCTTGAGATACCACCCTTTGTTCTTAAACATAAATAAAATTACTTATTAAAAGTATAAAAAAGCAGGAAGGTTCTCCTTCCTGCTTTTTTTGTCAACATGTTGTTGAGAATATGATATTGCAATCGGATAATCTGAATTTTTTAATTACATCTTTAATACAGCTTTCTCTTACTGTAATATACATATCTTTGTCAGTCTTCAAAAGCAAGTTTAGGATATTATAAAATCCTTGTTCATTCAATTCTAATGGACCAATTTCGTCCACATATATTGGTTCGATATTATTTTGCATAATATCGAGAACAATATTGCGCACGAAAAGGAATCCATTATTGGAGAAACTATAAGAATGATAATAATATTGTTCATCCCATCCCTCAGGAATAAAACCTTTCTTGAAGGAAAATAATTTACGCTCTTCTGTTGAAAGCCTTACGACCTCCTGGCCGGCGTAATGGCCATCTATGAATATCTTAGGACTATAAAAACCATCACCCTGTTGTTTTGCATTATATATGCACAAAAGTCGGGTGGTCTTACCTGAATTGATGTTCCCAGTTATGATGTTAATCATAAGCTGTTAGCAAGTCTGGATTTCTTGCTATCTATCATCTTAGCCGCAAAATAATAATCTTCCATAGTATCTATATCTATTAAAATACCAGGTTCCTCAATATTAACAGCTGTAAAACCTTTGATATTAATAAATTCCCTTAAATTATTATGTCCAGATTGGTTCAATATTTGTGGGATAAGACGGCTTCTTATAAGCACAGGGTGGCCTGTTATACCTTTATAAACAGGTACTGTTATATCATCATTGTGTTGGATCATATTATCATACACTAAGCTGTTGATCAGGGGATAATCGCCCGGTGTTAAGAAAAAACGCTCTTCCTTAACGTAATTTAAACCTACTTTTACTGAACTGAACATACCCTCATGAAAATCTCGGTTAAACACTACCTTAACTCGGTCATATTTGTCTAAAATCCGGGTTATGTCTTCTACCCTGTACCCCCCGACTACTATAATTTCAGAGCAAATATTATACATTCCCTTAATACATCTTTCTATGATGGTTGTCTTATTTAATTCGAGCAGCATCTTATGGGAACCGGCTCGGGAGGAAAAACCCGCAGCTAGGACAATTCCGTCGACCCCCATACTAAATCATCCATTGGGCGAAAAATGCTAATGCCAGCAGTGAAAATGAAAAGGCAGGCTTAATAGAGTTATATCCTAATATAGCCCGGCTCTTACTCTCAGTTGTCCTAATATATAGATAAATTATTAACCCATTTATCAGACTTTCTACGAAAAAGAATCTTATCAAGGACTCGTTTTTCATCATGGGGGCAATATGTAGTAAATAGGTGGGAAGCATGAATAATAACACAAAGGAAATTCGCCATGAAATACAGACAGCGAAAGCTCCCCCGTACGTTAGAATTAGCGATTTTCTCTCCAATATGGTTAAAGCAGCGAATACCGCTAGACCTTCAATAATAATGGAAAATGCTGGGTTTATTACGTGGATAAATACCACAGAAGGAATCAGCAGATCGGTTAGCTTAATAACTGCAGCAATCGATGATGTATAAATAATAGAGTTAAGTTTGCCGGTTTGTATATAAACTCTGTTTAAAAAATAACAAGCTATAGGAAACATAAAAAATCCCGCAATACCAGCCACATATAAGTTAAGAGCATGAAAAACATAACCCAGGGTAGCTTCTGCCAACCCCCAGGCCGATCCCCATAAAATTATAGCGTTAGCGTCTTTTTTTTGCACTATTGTTGCCTCCCTATTATCTATTGCTGGTCAACACTATTTGAATTGCGTCTTTTATTTCCTCATAACCGGTGCATCTGCAGATATTGGATTGAAGCCATTCTTCAATTAAATATTCGTCAGCATCAGGATGGAGATTTACCAGTGCATGACCATTCATAATAAAGCCCGAAGTACAATAACCGCATTGAAAAGCCCACTTGTCGACAAAGGCTTTCTGTAAAGGTGCTTGCGTCAACCCCTCAATAGTAGTTATTTCGTGTCCTATGGCTTCAACCGCAAGCATCAAACAGGATTTAACGGGCCAGCCATCAACCAGAACCGTACAAGCTCCGCAATCTCCATTCTCACATCCGGGTTTAGCTCCGGTCAGCCCCAGCTGTTCTCGGAGAGCATACAACAGTGTGTCGGAAGGCCTTACGTAAACGGTATATTTTTGTTTGTTTACATTAATATCAATAGTACCTTTTTCAAGCATTTCAAACACTTAAACTGCTCCCATCTTATTTAAGGTATTTGATAGCATTTTACTTAGGACAAACTTGCGGTAATCAGCAGAACCCAGGGTATCGCTCACAATAGGGCCTGGTATATGGCTTATAGCATTACTTATTCTCGACTCCAACGGTATATTCGTACTATTTAAATCTTCCTCCATTATCAATGATCTAAATGGATAGGAGCATAAGCCGCTGAAAGCAACTCGCACCCTATCTTCTTTTTTTAGTGCAGTAATAGTAATCAAAGGATAATCAATCTTATCTTGTTTAGTTTTCTTTACATGTACGTAAGGTAAAGAAGTATACTCAATTTTAGTGACTGCCTGGAGCAAAAATTCACCTTTTCCCAATCGCAGTCTTTCATTGAAGAGGTCGGAGATGGGGAGCTGTTTAATCCCGTCTATGCCAGCAATAACCAGCTGACTGTCTGATAAAAGAAGGGGCAACACGGCCTCCCGGTAAATAATCGTTCCCCCGATGTTTCCGCCTAAAGTAATCTTGCACTGTATGGTGTGATCAGCAACCCTGCCGCCTGATTTGCCTAATAGGGGAAATAGATTGGATTCTGATATCTGGGATAGGGTTACAGCTGCACCTATAATGAGGTCGTCATTTTGGATCCCAAACACATTACATTCAGGAATGCTCTTAATATCAATAACTGCACTGGTATGTATATTATTAGTTCTGGCCATACTGATAATCTCGGTGCCGCCACCGTAATACAGGGGCTGTTTTCCTTGAGAGTCCAGCGTTTGGAATATTTCTGCTGCCTCTTTTATTGACTCAGGTTTGTGATATGAAAAATTAAATGGAATCAAGATTGCTGCCCCCTTTTAACTGCCAGATTAATTCCGGTGTTATCGGAAGTTCATTGAGCTCTATCCCAGCTGCATTTGATAAGGCATTCGCCAACGCTGCGGGTATTCCGATGGTACCATGCTCTGCAATCCCTCGTGCTCCATAAGGTGCGTCTAATTGTGGTGTTTCTACAAACTCCACTAGATATTCAGGATTTTCCCCATATCGCATAGGTTTGTAGGTCCGCAGGCTGGTCGTCAACACTTCCCCGGTTTCGCTGTACAAAAAGGCTTCGCGGCTTCCCAATCCCAGCCCCATACACATCCCTCCGGTTATAAGTCCCCGGGCAGTTTTAGGATTTATAACTTTACCGGTATCTAGAACAGTTGCTGCTTTGATAAGCCTATAGGTAAAATCCTCACTGTCATACTCCAGTTCTACGCCCTGAGCACCAACTGTCCAGGCAGGTCCCGTTTTACCTTGTCCAGTATCGGGGGTTAAAGGGGTTAAATGCTGCATACTATAAATTCCCCGCCCGATTATCTGACTTCCTATGGCATTTCCGTTGGGATATTTATACCCATGAGAGATGGCGGCAAAGTCCAAATAAACACTTGGATCATCCCGCAAATATACCTTGCCTTCAGATACTTCCAAATCCTGTGCTGAACACTTCATAATCCTGGCTGCTATATCTCGTAATTGTTCAATAACATCCTCAGCAGCTGCTAAGACCGCCTTGCCAATAAGAAAAGTAGTCATGCTGGCGACTGTCTTCCAATGGTGGGGAGAGGTTTGGGTGTTTACTTCCATTACTACATGAATTTGATTTATATCCATTTTCATTCTATCTGCTAGTATTTGGGCTGCAGTGGTTTTCATTCCTGGACCTATTTCAACTGCACCACAGTTAAGATTGATAGTTCCATCTGGATTAAATGTCAATATTACCGCCGAGTGTGCATCGGTAGGAGAATCCGAATTTTTCCATAAACAGCTTACTCCCTTGGATCGAATTTTGTGGCTGCCTAATCCTTTTTGAGGTTTATCGTCCCAATCCATCAATGTTTTTAATTTTTGCAAACATTGAGGTAAATCACCTGCATTACTTTGGGTAATTTTGACCTGAGTAGGGGAAGTGTGTCCAGCTGTAATAGCATTTTTCATTCTTAGTTCCAGAGCATCCATGTTTAGGTCCGCTGCCAGCTTGTCCATAGTTCTTTCTATACAGAAATTGCTGCAGGCATGACCGAAGCCTCGAAAAGAAGTGACATAAGGATGATTGGTGTATATGCATAAAGAATCACACCATACATTTTCAATATTATAGGGACCGGTGCAATCAGCAGCTATAGCTTTGGCCATAAGCGGCCCGGTGTCAGCATAAGCTCCGCCATCCAGAAGAAAGTGAATTTCGGCTGCCATAATCTTTCCTTCCCGGGTAGCGCCTAACTTTACCCTGGCCTCAAGTCCTATCTTGCAGGGTGAGCTGACCATATCTTCTTCCCTGGAGTTTGCAACCTTAACCATTCGGCCATTTACGGCTCGTGAAGCCAAATAAGCAACAAATTCGAGATGTACTGAAGCCTTGCCTCCAAAACCTCCGCCTACCAAAGGGACGTTGACAATCACTTTACCTTCATCAATATAAAAAAACTCACTCAATTGTTTTTTTATAGAAAAAGGTGCTTGAGAGGACGAATAAATGTTTACAGTTCCATCAGTTAGAATTTCTGCTCTGGCATTTCTCGTCTCCATGGCAATATGGTCAGCCTGTGGAAGATTAAAACTTGCTTCTGCGATTACTTCACTTGCTGCCCAGCCTTTATTCATATCTCCTTTACGGATTTTAACCCGATTGGCGATATTGGTGTTTGGTTCCGGGTAAACATCATTTACTTCATGTGTATATTGAATCAAATTTTCATGTACCAATGGGGCATTGGGTTGTAATGCTTCTCCGGGAGAAGTTATGGAAGGCAGTATTTCATACTCTACCTTGATTAGATTGACGGCATTTTTGGCTTCTGCTTCACTGTTGGCCACAACAACTGCAACAGGTTCGCCATGATATCTAACTTTACCGGCAGCAATAGGAGGATGATCTGCTAAAATAGCCCCGCAGAGAACCGGAAAATAATCACCGGTAATTACGGCATGAACGCCGCCAGCCTTTAATGCTTCGGAGGTATCAATCGATTTAATAATTGCATGAGAATGAGGACTAGTCAGCATTTTAGCATGCAGCATACCGGAAGTATTGAAATCACTATTATATTTAGCGGTGCCGGTAACCTTATTGGGAGCCTCTTTTCTTTGGATGCTGCTTCCTACTGTCTCCAATCAGTTTCCCTCCAACAAATCTAAATTGAATGGGGATTATCATGCCCATAATTTTTAAAGGGTATTATTTGGTATAATCATATATTTTCCATATTATTGTATTGCTATCCATAGGAAAAGAATGCAAAACCCCGTTTTATAGATATAAATAGCAAAAGATGCCTCTACATCACCCCAGTAAACAACAAATAAATACAGGCATATCTAGTATAATTTGGCACACATACTTAGAAATTACAGACATATTAGTTGAAAGACGTAATATTTCAGCCGGTCTGTCTTCTGGCGGAAAATAAAACTAATAACGCATAAAATCCAGGTAGATAAAGCTATGGAGGCGAAAGCCTATTACTTGAATATGGGTGATCACATGAACCAGCCGAAGGTGTATGCAGATATATCATTTCTGATAAATTTCACCATGGATTTTATGATTCTCTGGACAACAGCGAAACTAAGCGGAACACCAATAATTTATAAACGATTAATTGCGGTCTCTATCCTGGGAGGAATTTATGGCGCAGCTTATTTATTTTCTGAACTGAGTTCATGGTATAGTATGCCGATTAAAATCGTTTTTTCATGTCTGTTTGTCATACTTGCGCTGTGGCCGCGAGGATGGCAGGAATTTAAAAAAAACCTGTTATATTTTTACGGGGTAAGTTTTTTAGTAGCAGGTGCTACTATCGCATTTTCTTATCTTATTAATAATAATCAGGGGCTTTCTTTCTCGTATTGGTGGCTGTTGGGAGGGATACTCTGCGCTTTATTACTGGGCACTTACGGTGAGAAATATCTTTCTCAAAAAGTTATTCCTGCGCTGCTTAAATACCAGGTGGAATTACATTTTGGCAGTAAAGTTTGCAGCGGGGAGGGATTTCTTGATACGGGTAATGGCTTACGTGATCCCCTTACCCAGCGGCCGGTTGTAGTCGCTGAATATGAGATGTTGAAAGAATGTTTTCCAGATGACTGCAGGACTGCCCTGGAAAATTTCCAGGATGAGAACGAAATTCTCCACGAACTGAGCAAGAGCAGCTGGTCCAATCGTTTACGGCTTATTCCTTTCTCATCTATTGGCCAAAAGAACGGATTAATGGTCGGTTTTAGGTGTGATGAAATAGTCGTTGATCCCGATAAAATCAACTTGCTCTATAAAAACTTGGTAGTAGGTGTATACCTGGATCAGCTTAGCTCCAAAGATAATTATCAATTGCTTATTCCATCAGAAATACTACAGAGAATATAGGAGGAATGATTTGGTGAAATTCATGGAGAGGCTTACTGCTTGGAAACTAACATTAATTAAATGGTATATACGCAAAAGAATGCCAGACTTCGTTCACTATATTGGTTCGGCAGAAATCTTGCCGCCGCCTCTGAAGGAACCTGAAGAGTCATTGCTGATTTCAAAATTAGACCAAGGAGATACTGGAGTAAAGGGGACACTTATAGAGCATAACCTGAGATTGGTGGTGTACATAGCCAAGAAGTTTGAAAATACCGGTATAAATATTGAGGACCTGGTTTCAATAGGTACAATAGGCTTAATAAAGGCCGTGAACACATTTGAACCCAAGAAAAACATCAAACTAGCTACCTATGCTTCACGGTGCATCGAGAATGAGATTCTAATGTACCTGCGCCGCAACCTTAAGAACCGGGCAGAAGTTTCTCTTGATGAGCCTTTGAACATAGACTGGGATGGAAATGAACTGTTACTTTCTGACATTCTAGGTACCGAAGGTGACATGATATATAAGAAAATCGAGGGGGAAGTAGAGAGGTCTTTACTTTGGCAAGCCATGCATAAACTTAATCCCAGAGAGAATACCATCATTAAATTGAGATTCGGATTAAACGATGGAACGGAAAAAACTCAGAAGGAAGTTGCCGATATACTGGGCATATCCCAATCATATATAAGCCGTTTAGAAAAAAGGATTTTAAAGCGCTTACAAAGAGAAATACGGAAAATAGAATAATCCTTCATCAGAGTGTCAATAAAGGCAGACCGAGCAAAAAAGTTCAAGAGCAAGGCATTAATGAAAGTCCGTGATTGAGGCGTACATAAGGTACGTTGATTGAACGGACTTTAGTTAATAACGCAGCTATTGGGCTTTTTTGACGGTCTGAGAGCCTTAAGAGGGGCTCTTTTTTTATGCTTGGAAACAAATAACCATCATTTACCATATTGCTGGGAATAATAACATACAGATAAGTAAATAATTCTAAATACATACGAAGTATTAAAGGGGAAGGGGTGACTTTTTGATCACAAAAGTAGAAATTTGCGGAGTCAATACTTCGAAACTGCCGGTACTAAAAAACGAAGAAATGCGAAACCTCTTTACTGCTATGCAAAAAGGACAGTCAGATGCCAGGGACAGGCTTATTCAGGGAAATCTAAGGCTGGTATTAAGTGTAATACAGCGTTTCAATAATAGAGGCGAATTTGTGGATGATCTCTTTCAGGTAGGATGTATTGGGTTAATAAAAGCTATTGATAATTTTGATCTGAGCCAGAATGTAAGATTTTCAACCTATGCAGTTCCCATGATTATTGGGGAAATACGCAGATATTTGCGGGACAACAACCCAGTCAGGGTATCACGTTCCTTAAGAGACATTGCTTACAAAGCCTTACAGGTGCGGGAACGGCTCCTTTCGGAGAATGCTACTGAACCTACCATCGCTCAAATGGCAGAGAGGTTAGAAGTTCCCAGGGAAGAAGTAGTTTTTGCACTGGATGCCATTCAGGAACCGGTATCGCTTTTTGAACCTATATATAATGATGGCGGCGATCCTATTCTGGTAATGGACCAGATCAGTGATGATAAAAATACAGATGCTTTATGGCTTGAGTCGATAACTATTAATGAAGCATTAAAAAAATTGAATGAACGGGAAAAGCATATTGTATCATTAAGGTTTTTTAACGGTAAAACCCAGATGGAAGTAGCAGATGAGATAGGAATATCACAGGCTCAGGTTTCAAGACTGGAAAAGGCGGCTCTAAAACAGTTGAAGAAATATGTTTAGAGATCGTTTAGATTGGAGGTCTGTGGAATGAAAAAAAGTTTGCTGGTTGTATTTATGATGGCATTGATATTGGCACTGATGGTGCCCCTGTCTTTCTACATTTTAGAAAGCGAACAGGCTTTCACCCATGGTAATTTAATATTTATTAACACCACGGCTAGCAGTTAATAGAAAGCCAACAAAGGGACGTTGAACGTTCTTTTTGTTGGCTTTTCGTTGTTCCAAAAATAAAACTAAACTATAGAATACCGAAGGTTTATTATCTTCGGTATTTTATTTTTCTAAAGACCTTAGCTTTACAATTAGCTGCTATAATGATCTAGTTTGCTATATTACTCTCTCCAAATAAATCCCATAGTCCTTTCCTCCTGCACCAATATTTACATAAAGGTTTAAGATTCATGAAAGAAGAATACTAATACTCCATGATAATTGAAGGGGAGGATAAGTCATATGTTAAAGCACCGTTCAAAGCTGCTGCCTTTATTAATTGGGTTTTTATTTATACAATTGTTTTCAGTTGTCACTCCTGCCGCAGCAGCTGAAGTGAAAGATCTCGCCAGCTGTTCATCCTTTGCACGACCTGCCGTAGAAAGACTGGTTCAGGAGGGTATCCTTTCCGGAGATCAAAATGGTTATTTCAATCCCAAGAGCCCGGTAACCCGAGGTCAGATGATAACCATCATTGTTCGCTCCCTGGAGCTTAATCAGGATTCTGTGCCTGCTGTACCAAGTTTTAAGGATGTCCCATCCGATCACTGGGCCAATCAATATGTGGAGACGGCTTTAGAGAAGGGTATCGCGGCAGGAATAAGTTCAGACGAATTTGGGGTAGATGCCGAATGCACACGGGAGCAAATGGCAGCTATGTTCGTGCGCTCCTTTAGCATCCTGGATCCGGGGTTTGTTTCCACGACACTTCCCAGCGTTGATCTAACTACATATAACGACAACCAGAAGGTTTCATCATGGGCGAAGAACAGTATAGGATTTTCACTTTACAGTGGTCTCCTCTATGGGACTACTAGTTCCACGATTTCACCTGATGCCATGGCAACCCGAGAACAGGCCGCAGTACTGGTTGACCGTTTTCTAAACCGAAAAGACACCATTATAGCAGATCGACAGGCCTTAGCTCTTTTAGAACAGGCCAGCACAAAACTGCAGAGTGCTGCGTCTTTTGCCAGTACAAGTGATGTGAAATGCAGCTATACCTTATGGAGTCCCTGGCTTGATCTGCCTGGAAACTTTGACATAAATGTTAGTTCTATAGATGAGATTGTCTGGCCCGATTCTCTGCATTCGAAAATCCGGATGGAAGCAGACGGTCTTACCCAGGATCAGATACCAGATTACGAGGAAGAATCATACCTCAAAGATAATATTATTTATGAGAATTCGATAACTGGAAGTACTGTTGGTGGATGGAAGCAATATGCACCCCTAACCACCCAAGAGGTTCAGCAGGTGATGAACGGTATTAGAGATTCATTGTCCAATATGACCGAAACGGGTTTGGAAGCTCACCGAACGGGACTCTGCACGGTGGAGGATGCCGTTGTCAACGGGGGCAGAGGTTATAAAATAACTTACACCGGAAACATTAACGACTTGTCCACCTATCTGAATGGATCTATGTCCGGATTACTGTCTCAATACAGTGGTGTAAACGAATCGATCCAGGAGATAATGAGCAGCTTTACTAGTGCTTCTTATACTCAAATATTTTATGTGAGTGCCATTGACGGCAGGTTGTATGGAATTGACCTTACCAATCACATAGATTGTAAACAAACCGCTAACCCGGATGTCATGCCAATTAAAAGTATGGATATAACTTTACTGACCAGCAGCTATAAATATGACACAGTCAGTATAACCGTACCTGATGAGGCAAAAAACTCACCAACCAACTAGTTATACCAATAAGATGCTCGACTAATTTCATTGCATTTTAAGCAAAGGACTGGATTTTTCCAGTCCTTTCTTTTTGGGGAAGCGTGGACCATCCTATACTAGTGGTAATTTAATTCATAATGTGGGCAGCAACTCCCTTTAAACGATGTTTATGGAATAGTCTAAATTATGGTAATATTTAACTAGTTCAAAATAGAAGCCCAATGAATTATTGAATGCTGTCAAAGTTTTTCCTGGACATCTATCCGTTATAAAGCAGGGGGTTAACACTATATGATCCAGCATAAAATCTTGATTTCGAAATCAATAAAGGGGATATGGGTTTGGTTAGTTCTTTTTAGCATTGCGGTTATATTGGGTGCTATTCTTTCTCGCCTAGTTATCGCCTATCTTTATCCATCTTTAAGTAGCACGATTTTTGAATTGAAAAGTGCTCAGGGCGCAAACTGGACAAGAATAGCTGGTGATTTTTTTACAGCTTATATAGCAAAAGCTTTAATCGCCATGGTTTGTCTGTTGTCCTCTAAAGCTATAAGAGGTATTTTCCCGGTAATAGTAGTTGTTTTAATTGGGAGTATTTGTGGAATATCCATAACTTTAATTAATATTAATACAGGATATTTACTCACTGGCATAACTTTTTATTATCTTTTTGATTTGTTTTCTCTTTTCTGGGCATGTTCAATTGGATTATTAGAAATAGACTTAAAAGAAAAAATGTATATATTTATATATCCTATGGCTTTATTATTGCTCGGGTCTTTTACAAGGCTAATCCACGCCCTTTCAATTTAGTTTTGAATTAAACCGCAAATAAAGCGGATTCAACAAAAATATCATCTGAATGGAGGAAAAGCATTTTTGGAAACGTCAATATATAAAATTTATTGGCAAATATTTAGGTACAGCCTATTTAGCGGGGGTAAATAAGCTGTCCTTTAAAACTCGGTTAAAAGCTGGAAGCAACCCATGCTTCTTTTTAATTTGTCCTGTGTAGACAGGATTTTTTTGTGTTAAAATTCAATAAAAATGAGCGGAGAAATTATATGGAAAACAACAGGCCGGCTCGTCTGGTATGGGACAGTAAAATTGATGATGAAAAGAGTCGGGCTGTCTGTTCTATTCGGGAAATAGAAAGAGTGATCATTAACCCGGTATATGAAAACCAGTTATATTTTGAGCCAATGGAGAAGCCCGTGGAAACCAATGATAATATCAATAATAGCTTTTATTTTGGAGACAACCTTGATTTACTCTACAGTTTAGCTAATACCGAAAATGAGAGAAAAATTGATCTTATATATATAGACCCACCTTATATGACTGAGCTTGATTATCATTCTACAATTAGCATAGGGAAGTACTCAGATGTACGTCATATTAACCGAGATGCATTTCAAGACAGATGGCCCGGCGGGCTTGATTCCTACCTGGATATGATGTATCCGCGTCTTCAGTTAATGCGGCAGGTTTTGGCCGAGGATGGAAGTATATTTGTGCATGTTGATTGGCATGCCAGTCATTATGTAAGGGTACTGCTAGATGAAATTTTTGGGCCGGAAAATTTCATTAATGAGATCACATGGTGTTTTGGAGGGGGAAGCAATTCCCGCAAATATTTTCACCGTAAGCATGACTTAATCTTCTGGTATGCTCGCAGCTCAAAATATACATTTAACCCCCAGTATCGTCCTTATACTCAGGGCACGTTAGAGCGCGGTCTGACCACTGTTAAAGGCGGCCGTTATAAATTAAATGAGCAAGGTGCATTGATGCAGGACTGGTGGGTAGATATAAACAAAATTTTAAGTCCAACCGCCCGGGAAAACCTCAAATTCCCTACCCAAAAACCAAAAGAATTAATAAAACGTCTCGTTGCCTCTGCATCTAATCCAGGTAGTCTGGTAGCGGACTTTTTTGCCGGTTCCGGTACTATGGCTGAAGTATGTAATGAACTGGGCAGGAACTGGATTTTATCCGATTCCAGTCAATTAGCCCTGCAGACCAGTCTTTATCGTTTAATAAAGGAGGGGTCTCCTCCCTTTACTATTAATATGGATAAGAACTCTCCTGCACAAAAGGATAATGGAGAATTGGTACTGAAAAAACCTGTTGTAAAAGAGACCAGCGATAGTAGTGTCGCGGTTAACATTGGCATTGAATTTTATTGGCCGGCAAATATCGAAAAAATACCCGCACAGGACTTTGCCGAATATATTGAATTCTGGGAAATTGATTTGGATTATAATGATAAGATATTTAACTCCCACTATCAGATAATTAGGAAAAATCAAAGATTTAAAGAACCGATTGCCCTGGATCTAATGTTCAGGTCGGCAAAGGAAAATTTTAAAATTGCCATTAAAGTCTATGATGTTTATGCTAATCAAACCATGAGCGTCGTTGATATTTACAAATAACAAAAAGATAATAAAGGGTATAGCCAGTATTTTCTATACAAAAAAGTTGGGGTTTAGATTATTATAACATTGAGATATGAGACTCTTTTCTACTACAAAAAGTCCACTAATCTAAAATTATCTCCAACCATTACTAATTAAAAAAGTAATAATTGAGGTGATATTGTGCAAGCAGGGCTTCGAGACAATCTTGATCGTATTCGCTTGGAATGGAAAAAATTTATTGAAACCGGAAAATATGATGCAGGTAAAGTGCGTCCGCAGATATCTGAGTCATGGGTGAGAAACCGCCAAGCGGGGATTGATCCATACAGTACGCAGGTCCATAGTTCCTTAAGTGAAGAGGGACTTAGCAAGATTCTGAAAGAAAACAAGAGATGGATTCGGGTTGCACAACCAGTCATGGCCAATCTTCATAAATTTGTTCAGGGGTCCGGTTTTGTTGTGGCTTTAACAAACGCGAATGGTCATATTATGGAAATGTTTTGTGATGATGATACCAAGCAGAATCACATTAGCCAGAATTTTTTCCCCGGAGCTAGCTGGAGCGAAGATGAGGTGGGTACAAATGCCATTGGAACCGCTTTGGTCACCCAACAACCAATTCAGGTTTCTGGTGCAGAACATTTTTGTCAAAAACTTCACGGATTGACTTGCTCATCAGCGCCCATATTTAGCTGCAAAGGTGAAATTATAGGGATTCTTGATATGTCCGGAGAATCACATGCTTCTCATTTGCATACGATGGGAATCGTGGTTGCAGCTGCTGAAGCTATCATGGCACAGCTAAGAATTCAGCAAAAGAATTATGAATTAGCAACCATTAATAACAGATTAACTAATTTCTTTAATAAAGTTTCAGATGCAGTGTTTATCGTTGACAGGGAAGAAGTCATTATTGAATATAATCCTACAGCCAAGGCCATGTTTGACAAGCCCAAGCAGAATGTTGTTGGGTTACCGGTAAATACTTTCATTGATTCATCTGCTCAAAGCAAAAAATTACTAGGTGACAGTTATACAGATATAGAAGTTATGGCAGATACGAAAGATGGTCTTTGTTATTGCCTGGCATCTGGAGAACCAATTATAAACGAACACGGAGAAGTGACAGGCGGTTTTATTGTATTGCGGCCGATTAAACAAGTGCAGAAACTGGTTAACCGTGTAAATGGTTATTATGCTACCTTGCAGTTTAATGATATTGTCGGTGAGAGCGAGGAGATTAGGGAAGTTATACGGCTTGCAAAGTTGACAACTACTAACACATCCAATCTTTTGCTGCAGGGGGAAAGTGGTACAGGCAAGGAGATTTTTGCACAGGCAATTCACAATCAAAGTCTGCAAAACTCCGGGCCATTTATTCCGCTAAATTGTGGAGCTATTCCGCGCGAGCTGATTGGCAGTGAGCTATTTGGCTATGAAGAAGGAGCTTTTACCGGAGCGAAACGCGGTGGTAGGATTGGAAAATTCGAACTTGCTTCCGGAGGGACCCTATTCCTTGATGAAATCGGGGATATGCCTCTTGAACAGCAGACCGCTTTGCTTCGAGTAATACAAGAAAAAAAGGTGGCCCGTATAGGCTGCGACAAAATAATACCGGTAAATGTTCGCCTGATTTGTGCAACCAATAAAAACTTAATGCATGAAGTAGAAAAAGGAACTTTTCGTAAAGATTTGTTTTACAGATTAAATGTTATGCCCATTACGATTCCTCCTTTACGCGATCGTATGATTGATATTCCACTGCTTTTTAGACATTTCCTAGAGAATTTGTCTCGTGATTGGGGATATAAATTCTTGGTGGAACCAGAAGTTATTGAATGTTTAATGCGCTACAGCTGGCCGGGTAATGTCCGTGAAATGCAAAATGTTGTTGAGCGTGCTGCTAATTTAGCTGAAGATAAAATAATTTCAGTAAATAATTTACCTGAAGAGGTGCGTTCTGCTTTAAAAAATGAACCTTGTTTAACAGTAACAGAATTGCCCCAGACACTAAACTGCAGGCAACAGAGACAAAATGTTGCCGGTGTAACAGAAAAGCATAGAATACTCAGCCTGCTAAACATGCATGCGGGAAATGTTAGCCGGGTAGCCAAGGAACTAGGGGTATCGCGCAAAACGGTATATAATAAAATGCGGATGTATTCCATTCAAAATTAGCAATTAAGGACGTCTAGGGCCAGGATACAGAGAGACTTAGTGTATCCATAATAGTGTAAAGGGTGTTACCTGAGAACTGTAAAAGGTAACACCCTTTTCTCATAGCATTAATTGTTTGACTTTAAGCTTATTTTCACATAGTTAAAACACAGAAAAAAGTCTATTTCACAGGGTTTTGAGAAATGGACTTTTTTATTTTTCTGTATTTGGCACACTATTTGCTTTTTATAAGTGTAATTTCCTGGGTGAGTCTTGAAGGAGGGGTTCATTTTTAAAGGTCCAGGCGATATGTTCCTATCATACTTCGTTCCAGTTCGTTTGCCAGGAAGTATATCAAAATAATATAAGTTGGGGGTGATGCCACGATGTTATAGGATTCGTGCTCCTGTTAAAACAAAGGGCAGGGCCTAAAAAGAGTCGTTTGAATTTAAGAATCAGTCAGCAAAATAAAGTTTACAAGGAGCCAGACTATCACGATGCGGTCATCATGATAAAAAACAGGGTTAATGTCCATAATAAATAACAACACAATTAAAGAAAGAGGTGCTATTTTGGCTAGTTATAAGTTTTTTATGCCTTCAGTTAATTGTATGGGCCCGAACTGTTTAGAAGACGCAGGAAAAGATATTCAAGAATTAGGTTTCAAAAAAGCTCTAATTGTTACCGACAAGATTCTTAATCAAATCGGCCTTGTTAATAAATTAACCAGTGTTCTGGAAGCCAATAAAATTAAATGGGTATTGTTTGATGAAACGCATCCTAATCCAACTGTAGGAAATGTGGAAGCTGGCCTAAAGCTCCTCAAAGAGAATACTTGTGATTTCGTTATCTCCTTTGGTGGGGGATCCCCTCATGATTGTGCCAAGGGAATTGCCCTGGTTGCTGCAAACGGTGGATCGATTAAGGATTACGAAGGGGTAGATGTGTCCAAAAAGCCGCAGCTTCCATTGGTAGCGGTTAATACTACCGCAGGTACAGCTTCGGAAATGACAAGATTTTGTATCATCACTGATGAAGAGCGCCACATCAAAATGGCCATTGTCGATAAAAATACAACTCCTATTTTAGCTATTAATGATCCTTTACTAATGATTGAAATGCCCAAAGGTCTAACTGCAGCTACGGGTATGGATGCACTGACTCATGCGGTTGAAGCTTATGTATCCACAATTGCAACACCCATTACTGATGCCTGTGCTTTAAAAGCTGTGCAGCTGATCTCACAATATTTACGAACAGCTGTCGAAAATGGTAAAGATGAACAAGCAAGAGATATGATGGCCTATGCAGAGTTTCTGGCTGGAATGGCTTTTAATAATGCTTCCCTCGGTTATGTTCACGCGATGGCCCACCAATTAGGCGGATTCTATGATTTGCCCCACGGTGTATGCAACGCTGTATTACTTCCCTATGTACAAGAATATAATGCCAAGGTTAGTCCCGGTCGTTTAAAAGATATTGCTGCCGCAATGGGAGTTGATACATCGGCAATGTCAGATGAACAGGGTGCACAGGCAGCCATTAATGCAATAAAAAAACTATCCTCGGATATAAATATCCCTGCAGGTTTAAAAGACCTGGGTGCCAAAGAAGAAGACCTGCCCACATTGGCTGGCAATGCGCTCAAAGATGCCTGTGGTCTTACAAATCCAAAACAGGCGTCACACCAAGAAATCATAGAGATTTACACAAAAGCATTATAATTATCAATTTTCCCAGTAATAAGAAGAACCCAATAAATTATAAAAGGATAGGCTATTGACAGCCTATCCCCTCAGATCTCTTTTGAAAAACCGGCTATGCCGGTTTCTTTTTGGTTTAATATCTATTGCGCAGCTTGCTGCCTAATAAATATACACCCGCTATGGCTGTAGCATGCAGTGCCCACCAACCTGGCTCCATAAGGCTGAAGGTTCCGGGATCAATCTTATCATCATTAGTCATTTTTTTAACCATGGAATTTTTATAATCCATCATACCACTTGAAAAAAACATTTTCCGTTCCTCCTTTAAATAATTAATGAACTCATAAATATTTTCCCCTTGATCCTATATTTTAAGAAAGTAATTTGTCCCACTTTTGGACCCAGATACACATGATTTAAATGCTTCTGTCTTGCATAGTTATGGTTTTTATGTTATCAATTGCTTTAGAGGTTTTTAAATGCTGTATAAAATTACCATTTGTGATATCCTGAAAATAATCATTTTCTAAGTAAACGGAGTTGTGGGTATGAACAAAATAGAACTTGCCATATTATATTTTTTTCATACCCTGAATGGGGTAGGAAATAGAACTCTATGGAAGATTAAGAATGATTTTGGAAGTTTTCAATCATGTTTTGAAGCCGACAGCCGCTCTTTAAATCGGTCTTCTTTGCCTCTGCAAATTCAGAGTGCTATTATTGAATCCCGAAGGGATGTCAACCCCCTGGCGCTATTAGATAAAGTAGCGGCTGATGGTATTAAAATTTGTTGTGTAGAAGATGATGATTATCCAGAGCTGCTGAACAGTATTTTCGACCCGCCCTACTTATTTTACTACCGTGGGGACCTAGGAGTACTTAACCAATTTTGTTTTGGTGTGGTGGGTTCAAGGGCAGCCACCAATTATGGCAAGGTTCAGGCCAGGCGTTTCGGAAATGAGCTGGCCAGGCAGGGTATGGTGGTTGTAAGCGGAATGGCACGAGGTATAGATACTGAAGCTCATCAGGGGGCCTTGGAAGCAAGCGGGAAAACCGCTGCTGTATTAGGGAGCGGGCTTAATATAGTATATCCTCCTGAAAACAAGCAAATATATAACAGTATATGCCAGAACGGAATTGTGCTCAGTGAGTTCCCGCCTGATATGCACCCCGAGCCAGGTAACTTTCCGGTTAGAAACCGCACCATCTCCGGGTTATGTCATGGAGTTCTGGTAGTTGAAGCCAAGCAGAGGAGCGGGGCTTTAATAACTGCCGATTTTGCCTTGGAACAAGGGCGCGATGTATTTGCAATTCCTGGACCCATTAATAGTAAAAACAGCGAAGGTACTAATGCTCTCATTAAACAGGGAGCCTGTTTGGTAAGTAGTATTGAAGACATACTTAATGAATACAGCTTAAATCGAGGAAATGACTTATTGGGAACGCATCAGGGTGAACTCCTGTTTGATCTGGACAATGAAGAATTATCGATACTCGAATCTCTAGGTCATGAAGCTGTGCATTTTGATGCTTTAATTGGCATTACTCAAATGAGTAATGGGATGCTCAGTACCATACTTCTTAAAATGGAACTAAAAGGCATAATTAGAGCTATGCCTGGCAATTACTATTTAAAGATTTAGAAGTCCTATGAAAAAAATTATCGATGTTAATGCAAAGATAATAGTTTTTTCAAAGGAGTTCTAAATAGATAAAAAAATAAAGAGGTGATATTTTGGCAGAAAGTACACTGGTCATTGTTGAGTCAGCGGCAAAGGCAAAGACCATAGCAAAGTTTCTGGGTAAAAATTATAAAGTAAAGGCCTGTGTAGGACATATAAAAGATCTGCCCAGGAGCAAACTGGGTATAAATATAGAGAACGATTTTGAACCGCAATATATTACCATTCGCGGAAAAGGAGACCTTCTCAAAGAGATAAAAAGCGAGTCGCAAAAATCAAAACGCGTATTGCTGGCCACTGACCCGGATCGTGAGGGGGAGGCTATTGCCTGGCATCTGCAGAATTTTATTAAAATGCCGGAAGGGTCTAAATGCCGTATTGCATTTAACGAAATAACAAGTGATGCCATAAAGCATGCCATAAAAAGTTCGCGCCCGGTTGATATGAATCTGGTCAATGCCCAGCAGGCCCGCCGGGTATTGGATCGGTTGGTTGGATATAACTTGAGCCCGCTCCTGTGGAGCAAAGTTCGCAAAGGCTTAAGTGCAGGACGGGTGCAATCTGTAGTAGTCCGAGTAATTTGTGAACGAGAAAACGAAATAAATGCCTTTGTATCTGAGGAATATTGGACGATAGAAGCTATCCTGTCAAGTAAAAAGAAGGATAGCTTTACTGCCAAATTGCTTTCTTATAAGGGCGAAAAGCTGGAGATAAAGGGCCAGGAAGAGCAGAAGCAAGTGGTCCAATATCTGCAGGATGCGGTCTATTTGCTTAAAAGTATGGAGAAAAAGGAAAAACGTCGGAAGCCAAACCCGCCGTTTATTACCAGCACCATGCAGCAGGAGGCATCTAAGAGGTTGGGCTTTTTCTCCAGCCGTACCATGCGTGTGGCTCAGGAATTGTATGAAGGACTGGAATTAGGCAAAGAGGGAACAGTAGGTTTAATTACATATCTCCGTACTGACTCTACTCGTATAGCGAATGTTGCCCAGGAAGAAGTACTGGAATTCATTAAAACTGAGTATGGTTTTGAATATGCACCAGCTTCTCCCAATGAATACAAGAGCCGGAAATCGGCCCAGGATGCTCATGAGGCGATTAGACCCTCCTCTGTCTACCGTACTCCGGAAAGCATCAAAAGTCACCTTAGCAGGGATCAATACCGTCTGTACAAATTGATCTGGGAACGCTTTGTTGCCAGCCAGATGACTCCCGCAGTTTATGATACAATAACGGCTGATATCGAAGCTGGTGACTATGGCTTCCGGGCCAATTCGTCGCAGATCAAATTCTTAGGATATAAAAAGATCTATAATGACAATGAAGAAGAGGATGTGAAAAATCCGATTCCCGACTTAAAGTCCGGTCAGAAACTAAATCTGAATGAATTAAAACCAGAGCAGCACTTCACCCAGCCTCCTCCTCACTATACTGAGGCCAGTCTGGTTAAGCTGCTGGAAGAAAAAAACATAGGCCGGCCAAGTACCTACGCTCCCATCATTGAAACTATAATAAAACGCCATTATGTGGAGCGGCAGAATAAACAATTTGTTCCCACTGAATTAGGATTTATTGTAGTCGATTTGTTAACAAAGCATTTTGGTAACATATTAGATACTCAGTTTACTGCGAAAATGGAAGAAGACCTCGACCTAATAGAAGAGGGACAATTGAATTGGAAAGGTGTTATTCGAAATTTCTATGGCCCGTTTCATTCAGATCTGGAAAAGGCTCAGGACTTAATTGAAAAAGTGGAAATAAAAGACGAAGATGCCGGTAAAGATTGTCCCAAGTGCGGCAAACCCATGTTTATTAAATATGGCCGCTTTGGGAAATTTATCGCCTGTTCTGGCTTTCCTGAATGTAGACATACCGAATCATTAAATGAAGAGGCAGGAGTTAATTGCCCATTTTGTGGCGGAGCAGTTGTTGCTCTGAAATCCAAAAAAGGCCGAAAATACTTTGGGTGCAAAAATTACCCGGAATGTAACTTCCGTTCCTGGAACAAGCCTACCGGAGAAAAATGTGCAATATGTGGTGATGCCATGGTAGAAAAGATAAATAAGAATAAAGAAGTGGAAGCGGTTTGCCAGAACCCGGAATGTAAGCACCGCAAGGAAACGAGGGAATAGATTGTCAGTCGTTCATGTAATCGGAGGAGGATTAGCCGGATGTGAAGCAGCCTGCCATGTTGCTCAGGCTGGAATAAAGGTGAAGCTATGGGAAATGAGGCCCATACAAATGACACCGGTACATAGGTCAGATCAACTGGCCGAACTAGTATGCAGCAACTCACTTAAATCAGAACAAATTGCAACGGCTCAGGGTTTATTAAAAGAAGAGATGAGAATACTGGGTTCCCTAATACTACTATGCGCTGATCAGGCTAGAGTTCCCGCCGGATCAGCACTGGCAGTTGACAGGGAGCTTTTTTCTGCATTGGTTACAAGTCAGGTGGAATCTCAGCCTAATATTGAGATAATTCGGGAGGAAGTCACAAGTCTTCCCGATAATGAACCGGTTATCGTAGCTACCGGGCCTCTGACATCGGAGAAACTATTTGATGAATTAACACGTATGACTGGGGAAGAAAACTTGTTTTTCTATGATGCGGTAGCTCCCAGCGTAACCATTGACAGTCTGGATAAGAATAAAATATTTAAAGCCTCCCGCTACGGAAAAGGTACAGATGATTATTTCAACTGTCCTATGACCAGGGAAGAATATGAAAATTTCTATAACAACCTGGTAGAAGCGGATATTAATGAAGGCCACAGCATAGATAAACGGCTCTTTTTTAACGGTTGCATGCCCCTGGAAGTAATGGGGCGCCGAGGTTTAGATACTTTAAGATTTGGTCCCATGAGGCCGGTGGGATTATTGGATCCACGAACCGGCAAAAGGGCCTGGGCAGTAGTGCAGCTGAGGCAAGAAAATAAAGAAGGAACTGTATATGGGCTGGTAGGTTTTCAGACGCGTCTTAAATGGGGTGAGCAGGATAGGATTTTCCGGCTCATTCCAGGTTTGGAAAATGCTGAATTTGTAAGATATGGTGTGATGCACAGGAATACCTATATTAACAGTCCGCAGTTACTGGAGCCTACTATGCAGTATAAAATTAACCCCGCTCTATTTTTTGCCGGCCAAATAACAGGAGTAGAAGGCTATATGGAATCCGCTGCGACCGGTATTCTGGCGGGTATAAATATGGTGCGTTTTATTAGGAAGAAGCCTTTGCTGGTAATGAATAACTGTACTATGCTGGGGGCGTTGACAGGTTTTATTACTGATGCCGGCAATAAAGAATTTCAGCCCATTAACGCTAACTTTGGTATTTTGCCGGCATTACCGGACCGGGTAAAGGATAAGAAAATGAGATATGATGAATACGTGAGACGCTCCCAGGCTGAAATGATGGAAATTCAAAATTTCTTAATCTAAGCATGTTGTAATGGGATGCCAATTATGCTAAATTCCATTTATAGGAATGTAACGGAGGTGGACTTCATGCTGATCAAGCATATAGAAGGTTTTCTTACCCATTTGCGAGTAGAAAAAAGTGCCTCCCATTTAACCCTGATTAGTTACAGAACTGACTTAGGCCAATTCTTTGACTTTTTGGCAGAGTATTGTCAGGTGAATCAAGAAGAAATACCTATCAGTTGTCTTAATCATCGGGCGGTAAGAGAGTATATAAGCAAAATGCAGAACCATGATTTCAGCAGATCGACTATTGCACGTAAATTAGCCGCATTAAGGTCTTTTGTTAAGTATCTTTGCCGTGAGAATGTATTGGAAGGTAATCCTATCGCTAATGTTTCAACTCCCAAGCAGGAAAAAAAACTGCCTCGCTTTTTATACCCAATAGAGATTAACCTTTTGATGGAAGCTCCCGATATCAGGAATGCTGCGGGGATAAGGGATAAGGCTATACTGGAGACTCTTTATGCAGCAGGTGTTCGGGTGAGTGAATTAGTAGGCATAAATATATCTGACCTTGAATTAAATGAACAGTGGATAAAAATCAGGGGCAAAGGCAATAAGGAAAGATTAGCTCCCCTGGGTACAAAATCTATAGAATCAGTAAATGATTATTTGCATCGAAGCAGACCTTATCTGTTAGCCAGAGGCAATACCACAAATGAGGCATTATTTCTAAATAAATTTGGCACTCGTCTATCCGTAAGGAGCATCAGGAATATAATAAATAAATATGTTGAACAACTGGCATTAACCCAGAAAGTAAGCCCCCATACCCTTAGACATTCTTTTGCAACCCACCTGCTGAATGGTGGTGCCGACCTGCGAGCAGTACAGGAACTATTAGGACACGTGAAGTTATCTACCACACAGATATATACTCATCTTACCAAAGACAGAATCAAGACCATACATGAAGAAACCCATCCGCGGAGGTGATATTTTTGTTTGAAGCAACAACAATAGTAGCTGTAAAAAAAGGTGAACAAATGGCTATTGCCGGCGATGGTCAGGTAACCTTTGGACAGAATGTGGTAATGAAAAATAATGCCGTAAAAATTAGGAAACTATATGACGGCAAGGTTGTAGCAGGCTTTGCCGGATCAGTTGCAGATGCTTTTACGCTTTTTGGCAAGTTTGAAGAGAAACTTAAAGAGACCGGTGGCAATCTGACCAGAGCAGCGGTTGAAATCGCCAAAGAATGGCGAACTGATCGAGTACTGCGCAAATTGGAAGCCCTGCTTATAGTAGCGGATCGCAATAGTATGTATATCGTCTCCGGTAATGGCGAAGTCATAGAGCCTGACGATGGTATAACCGCCATTGGATCAGGAGGTTCCTACGCTCTGGCTGCAGCCCGTGCCCTGGCGCGCTTCACAGACATGAATGCTCCGGAAATAGCACATGAAGCATTGAAAATAGCAGCTGAAATCTGCATATTCACTAACGACCGGATTACTGTGGAAGTAGTAGAATAGTCTTTTAAAAAAGGAGACATTGATTTGCATAATCTTACACCGAAAGAAATAGTAGAGGAGCTGGATAAATATATAATTGGCCAGAAGGACGCAAAAAAAGCGGTTGCAATAGCACTGCGCAACCGTTATCGGCGTAAACTGCTCCCCGCTGAGCTGAGTGAAGAGATTTATCCTAAAAATATTATTATGATAGGTTCCACCGGGGTGGGAAAGACGGAGATTGCCCGCCGTTTAGCTAAACTGGTCAAGGCGCCTTTTATCAAGGTAGAGGCCAGTAAGTTTACCGAAGTGGGATATGTTGGGCGTGACGTGGATTCCATGATAAGGGATCTGGTCCAGACCTCCCTGCGTATGGTTAAACAAGAGAAGATGGAGGAAGTGCAAGAAAAGGGAGCAATTCTGGCAGAAGAAAGGATAGTTGACTACCTGCTGCCTCTGCCCGTCAAGCAGAATAAGACCTCTAAAAACCCTTTCGAATTTCTGCTCGGTCAATCTCAGGATAACCCTATTGAGGACGATGATTATCGGAGACGTCTGCATGATGTTGAAAAACAGAGAGAAATTATCCGGCAAAAACTAGCCCGTAAGGAACTGGAACAAGAAATTGTCGAGATTGATGTTGAGGAAAAAAATAACTCATTTATGGAGATTATCTCTGGATCAGGCGTAGAAGAGATGGGTGTTAATCTCCAGGATATGCTGGGTGGAATTCTGCCTAAGAACAACAAAAGACGTAAGCTCACTGTGGAAGAAGCCCGTAAAATATTAAGTTATGAAGAAGCCAACCGTCTCATTGATGCCGACGAAGCCAACCGAGAAGCTATAAGACGGGTGGAAGAGGATGGGTTGGTTTTTTTAGATGAAATAGATAAGATTGCTGGCAAAGAAGGTTCTTATGGCCCGGATGTATCACGGGGAGGAGTACAGCGGGATATACTGCCTATTATTGAGGGTTCTACTGTAATTACAAAATATGGACCAGTTAAAACTGATCATATCCTATTTATTGCCGCAGGGGCTTTTCATGTGAGTAAACCCTCCGACTTAATACCTGAATTGCAGGGTAGATTTCCTATACGAGTCGAATTGGAAAGCCTGAAGAAAGAAGATTTGACCAGGATACTAACCGAACCTCACAATTCCCTTATAAAACAATATATTGCCTTGCTGTCCACTGAAAAAGTAGATCTCTCCTTTTCCAGTGACGCGATAGACTATCTAGCTGAAATTGCTTACGAAGTTAATGCCAGGACCGAAAATATTGGCGCTCGGCGTCTCCATACCATAATGGAAAAAGTATTAGAGGATCTTCTATTTGATTCGGCATATATGCAGGGACAGAAAATAATAATTGATAGGGATTATGTTGCAGGACGGCTCAGCAAGATAGTTAAGGATGATGATCTGAGCAGGTATATATTGTAATTTATTCTCAAAATAAAAAAACTGTCGCTTATTATAGACAAACCTGCGGCAAATCTTGCAAAAGCTTATATAGTTGTGATATATTATCAAATGATGATTTCACACGCTGACTGATCGCTGGGAATGTGCTCATTGAGTTTCCTGGGGGGATGAAGAAGCGGAGGATTAAAACAAAATAGGAGGTGTTGTCGGTGTCAGTAATTACAATGAAACAGCTGCTAGAAGCAGGTGTTCACTTTGGACACCAGACCAGAAGATGGAATCCCAAGATGGACCGTTATATTTATATGGAGAGAAACGGCATCTACATTATCGAT
>Ga0074193_1001034_pt1 | contig 38389 bp, 32 predicted proteins | sample EPASupsiteHSE605_FD_64523 | JGI IMG/M metagenome (GOLD analysis project Ga0074193, IMG submission 64523) | Bioremediated contaminated groundwater from EPA Superfund site, New Mexico - Sample HSE6-05 | ecosystem: Environmental > Aquatic > Deep subsurface > Groundwater > Contaminated ... | reverse complement strand
TCACCTCTATTCCTCGTTACACTATTATAACATGTAACGAGGAATAAATGAAGCAAATTATGGCTCAAACCCTGATGTTTACTGGCTTTTTTAAGGTTTCATCGTTACATGATCCCGGGAATGCAGGATTATAGGGGGCCCTAGGAGCACCGGTGCCTGTCGAATCAGAAAAAGCTATCCCCTACACTATGGAAGTGAGGGGCGATTTTTTGTCCGCAATTCGCTTTTCCGCCAAAGGGGACTGTCCATAGATTAACGGTGTTAATTGCCTGAGAGTAAATAGATAAGTTGACCTTAGTAGAGGATATTGTCAATTACTTATGAACGTCCCCTCGATGTAAATTAATGGGAGTATTATAATGAATCCTATTGACCTGACTGTTTAAACGATATATTATATAAAATATACCAATTAATGATTAAAACGGCATTTTATAAAATGAAAAGGGTACACCTATTGAAAAATAGGGTCACAAAACTATAGGGGCTAAACGGACAAATATATGGACGTATGCCAGCCAGTTGCCGAAATAAGAACTCTTTACGGACTTCTCTTATTTCTGAGGAGCCCTTTTTCTAGTTAAGGAGGGGAAATAAAATGTCAAGCATCTACTTCAATAACGGAATACAAAAGCCTAGAGGCTTGGAAAACGCTGAGCTTCAACATCTTAAGCATCGAAGTCAAGTAGATCAAACAGTGCCCGCTCAAACCATTGAACCAATCACCGATGATATCTCATCGTTAGACCCTTATTTTGTTGCAAAGGTTGAGATCGGAAGTAGCCAGCCCGCTTCCAAGATAACCTACTCGCCTCCATTTAACCAAATAATAGAGTCTCCTGACGATAAAGGTGAGGATACTGTAATTGCCGATAATGGTTCCAAAGTGACGTTGAACGGAGAAGCGGCTGTTGATAACGGGCATGATATAGTACTTGCTGGTAATGGGACTACAATCAACCTTAATTCAACCGTTAAAGTTGACAATTCCAATGATTTAATGATTATTGGTAATGGTGTAAAGCTATCCTGGAACAGCACTGACGGTATCGATAACGGAAACGATACCGTCATCATAGGGAACGGTGCAAAGGTTGAGTTTTTTGATAGTATTACTGGGGTTGACAATAGTGATGATACGCTCATAATTGGCAATGGAGCTAAAGTGAAAATCAGTAGCGTCACAGGTACTAGTAACGGAAGCGGGACCATAATTATCGGCGAAGGTGCGGACGTTGAGATTACCGGCGGTTTGAGTGTGGACAGTTCTAAAGGCGGCATCACCTACCTGGATGGTAAAGTGCGCATCCATCTCGTTGATCAAATGAATCAATCCTTCCAAATGGAAGTCAATGTGAAAGATAAGGAAGAAGCGCTAGCTTTTCAGGGACTTCTGCGTAATAAGCTAAAAAACAATAAACTTAATTTCGGTGATTTTTTAAACTCTATCCGCGAAGTTCAAGACCATATCAAAGCATTAAGAGTTAAGAAAAATGAAAATATCGAAACGCCGCATTTAAAGACTCAAGTAGATTTAAAACTGATCAACAAACAACAGTACCGACTGGCAATGATGCAGTCCTTAGTGCATAATTTTATTCAATCCAAGTTCCATACAAATCAAGGACTTCATCTAGGGCAAGGGCTCGGTCGAAATATTAATAGAATAGCTTAAGGACTAAAGCCTCTTTATACTCCTATATACCTGTTTTTGTATAAATGATTTCAAAGTTAGTATATATACGTTTGGATATTTTTATTTAAGTCTTTGCTCAGGTTACATCCCTATAAGACTGGTCTTCCGGTAATATATTATTATCAGGTTGCTTATCCGCCCGGCCTTTTCTTTTTCGGGATTTAGCCATTATGTTCATGGTGTCTCCTAATACCTAATAGTTTGCATTTCTGAAATTAGTATCTTTAATAATTCGATAATGATACCAATAAATAAAGCTTACCCATACAGTTACAAGTGGACAGTTTATAGCTCAATTACTGAAAAGCACCAAAAAACTGGCCTAATTTCAGCATCTGCAATCGGCGAGCTGTATTTTACGTGCAGAACTTTCTCTGATTTTCGGGCCAAACTGTATAAATACACATTGAAGCACCCTAAGGAAGGGGATATGACCTTTCAACAGTTAGAAACACTTTTATTGATGTGGCTCAACTTGATACCGACGAACAGAGAATGGATTCGTCTCAGATTATGTCTAACATCAAACGGGCTGGACGGCTTGCCTTGGCTTATGATGTTTTCTTTAGGGAGTCAAGGCATTCCCCCTAAAAATTCTTGGTTCTGATCTCAAAGAGGTCATAGATCCCCATTACAAGACAAATCTTTCGTAAGTAATCATAGGATACTCACAAAAAAAGGGACGTAGCGAAACTAAAGTTTCGTTACGTCCCCAAGGGGTTTCAAATATAGATCAAAGAGGGTTATTTCAAATAGGCAACGGCTTCTATTTCAATTAAAGCATCCTTAGGCAGCCTTGCCACCTCAACGCACGACCGCGATGGAAAGGATTGTTTAAAGAAAGTAGAGTAAACCTCGTTGATTTTAGTGAAATCGCCCATGTTCTTTATAAAGACTGTGGTCTTTAACACAGTATCTAAGGATGCACCAGCAGTAATCAAAACTTGCTCCAAATTTGACAAAGCTTGTTTTGTTTGTTCAACTATTTCTACTGATACAATGTTTCCAGTTGATGCTTCACAAGGAAGTTGACCGGAGGTAAATACTAAACCATCAATTTTGACAGCTTGGGAATAAGGTCCTATTGCTGCCGGAGCATTCGTTGTTGAAATAATACTTTTATCCATAGTTATTTCTCCTGATCAAAGTCTAGAGTGACTGAAGCCATAGGCTCGGGATAAATTATTTTAACTTTGGGCACAGCATTCTTTGCATGTTTGATAAATGTCTCTGGAGTCGAAGATTTTAATTTCATACTTCCAAATAGTTTTTCATGAGGATGGTACATAATAAAGGTTTCTGGTGAAATCGCCTTTACTGCTCTTGCTACATCCTCCTCATAATGCAATTGCGCTCCCCCGATTAACACACAAGGGTTGAATTTCTTAGCTAGTTCCTTCATTTCTCCGGTTGGGAATAGAGGGTTTAAGCCCTCAGTGAAATTCAATGCTCTAAAACCATCTGATGTTTCAACAAAGAAGCCATAGTAGGGAGCATCATAGGGGGCTTTTAATAAGTTTGTAAGGGTAAAAGTTAGTCCGGTAACAAGATTCCCTTTAAAGAAATTCAAATAATTGATTGGTCTATGGTACCACGAAAATGCCGTGATTTTAAAACCTTCTACCGTCACTTCCTCGTGAGGTCGTACAGGTACTAGGTTTTCTTTGGGAACATTGTACTTTGAATGTAGATGATCACATACTTCTTTTGAAGAAACTACTTTGGCGTTAGTTAATTTTACTACATTAGGTGTATCTAGATAATGTTCGTGGTGTCCATGGGAAATGCATATAACTTTAACATCCTTAAAATCCTCTAATGTAGCCCAATCAGCTCCGTACATTGGACGGTAAAAAGGATCAAAAGCCAGACTCCCGTTAGGGGAAGGTATAATAATATTTGACCAACCTAGATATTTAATACTCGTTTTCACAAAAGACCCTCCAATATATCAGCAATTTTTATTGCTTTAAAGACTATACATTTTATTTTCTACCGTTTTCGTAGCTAATCTTAACTTTTTTACGCATGGCAATCATAATAAATATCCCTGTGGGTATACCTAAGGCTATAATCGTTCCAGGATTCAGTCCCCACCCATTAATGCCTATATAGCAAAGTGCGCCAGCAAATACTATATAGTATACAAACGGGAGCAGAACCTTTCTTAGGATATAACCTTCACGACCGAGAAGTCCTACAGCCGCTGAAGCCATAACCACATTGTGGACACAGATAATGTTTCCTGCAGCTGCCCCAACGCACTGAGCTACTACAATCCAGTCAGGATACACCCCAATTAACTGCGCAGACTCGAATTGAAATAAAGAGAACATCATGTTGCTTAAAGTATTGCTCCCTGCAATAAAGGCACCAAGAGCACCCACAACAGGAGCAACAAATACCAGCATGTTACCTGCCAAGGCAGCAAAAGAATGAGCAAGTACGGTAGGCATGGCTAGTAAATGGGCTGCTCCTACACCACTACCTATGAATATTTTGACAGTTGGGACGGCAAATAACAGTGCGGCACCAGCCCCAATCATTACCTTGGTTGCATCCTTTACACCCACCTTGAAAGAGGGGAAATCCATTTTGTGGAGCCAATATGTCAAAATTGCTACAATAACAAATATTGTTCCCGGAAGGTACAATATTTGAAATTTAGAGCTTACGGTCGTTCCGTAGAGTTTAGGGAAGATGATGTCGAAACTTGTTAGCCATTTTGCAAAGGGGAGATAGCTGACCCTTGAGGCTAAAAGAGCTATAGCCATCAGGATATAAGGGAAGGCTGCCTTAGAAAGGCTCATATTACTGGTTTTCTCATTTTTAGTAACATCAAGGACACCGATCCATTCTTTTTCCCATTGCGATTTTGGCGGGAAATCCCATACCCCATCCGTAGGCATGAACCATCCTTTTTTGACAGCATACACTACAGGAATAATTCCTATTAGACCACCGAAAATGTCAGGAAACTCAGGCCCAAGGTAACGAGCCGTTAACACATAGGGAATGGAAAGGCATATACCGCCAAAAAGGGCGAATTTCCAAGCAGCTAGTCCTTCACTAAATGATTTGTTTTTTCCGAAGAACTTAGTCAAGAGCATAGCCATAAACAAGGGGACAAATATTCCTACGATACCATGAACAATTGCCACCTTAAAGCCCATACCGCTAAGATATTGCTGCCAGCTCTGATCACCAATTGTCTGTACAACCTTATCTAATTTCCCCTGCCCTAAACCAGTGTTCAAGCCAATTAATATTGGTGTCCCTACGGCCCCGAAAGAGACGGCTTGGCTTTGAAAAACCATGGAAACCATGGCTGCTGCCATTGCCGGGAATCCAAGACCAACAAATAGCGGACCGATAACAGCTCCTGTTGAACCAAAACCGGCTGCTCCCTCTAAAAAGGCCCCAAAAACCCAAAGAATCATAATGGCCTGGATGCGCCTATCCTGGGTTAAATTGGAAAAGCTTTTACGGATTACGGATAAGCCGCCACTTTGATTAAGGGTATTTAGAAGCATAATAGCTCCAAAAACAATATAGAGAATACCAAGAGCTGTGATAAGACCATCAGTAGCGTAGGCTACAATATAGTTGACAGGTACCTGCCATACAGTAATTGCCGAGATTGTAACAGCTACAAAGGCCATCGGCATAACAATTTTAGCTGGCCAGCGCATAATGACTAAAAAGAAAAATATAATTAGTATTGGAAGCAGAGAAAGCATTACGAGTAAACTTTGATTCATAATTTGCCCACCTTAAATTAATTTTGCTTAAAATTAATAATCGTATGCTATATATAATGGTTATCATTTTTATTATTTCGAAAATAATGTTATAATTAGTTTTGAGATTTTCTTTTTTTAGATATCTGGAGTATTTCAACTTCGGATATCTTTTTTTATCTATATAAATATAACATCTGATATAATCCTCCCTTCCCAAATTAGTTTTGACTTCAGGCATCCCCCCTTTCAGAATAAGAAAGTAAACTTGAGACCTTTTTAGCAGTTTCTTTTAGCAGAATAACTTCTCTGGAATGGGTGTTAAGATGAATATCACCAGAAAAGCCTATAAGCAAAATGGCAGCAACAATCTCGCCGGAATAATCAAACACTGGACTAGCAAGAGCTTTGCTTCCAGGGATGCTATAATAGGGCGCATCGCGATAGGACAACAATTCTATGCGAATAGTATTAAGTTCCTTTTCTATTTCCGACTTACTAATGTTTAATTCGCTTAACTCTTTCTCAAATAGCTTATTCGTTTTTTCTCTAGGAAGAAAGGCAGCAAAACATTTACCAGCGGAACTGCTTAACAAAGGTGCATGAAAACCAACTTGGATCTCAATACTTATTGGGCGATCACTTTTATAGTATTTAATTACCATTGGTCCTTGCTCAGTCCAAATTGCCAACCCTGATGATTGGTTTATTTCATTTTTCAAACTGATGAGATATGGATCTGCTACCGAAACAACATCTAATCTATTTAATGCACTTAAACCAAACTCAATGAGCGTAGGACCTATGGAATATAAGGAGTTTTTATCTTGAGTTAGTACACCCAATTTTAGGAAACTAGTTAAGTACTTGTGAAGTTTACTCTTTGAAACGTTCATTTTATTAGCTAATTCAGTAATCGATACTGGACTAATGCTTTTCTTAAAGTAGTTTAAGATTTCAAAAGCATATTCCAGAGATTGGATACCTTTTGAGTTTTCAGCCATATACATCCCCTCTCTTGTTCGCTAATGGTGAACCGGTGTAGCTGATAGTGAATTAACGCAATTATAGCATACTGTTTTTGTATTTTCAATATATCAGATATTTTACAGGAGTTATGCAGTTCCAGGATAATACTCCCAACTCCATAACCTGCGTTCCAAAGATTGTGGCCAAAATTTATCAATAAGCCTTGAAAAACGCTCGGTTGCCGTGTCAAAATAGACTTGGATCAACTGCTCGCAACAGCGGATCCGACAGCCGGCGTTGAAAAAGTACCTGACCACTTCGCAGAGGGATGGGGCTTGTTCGGCGCCTTCTTTATTGCACTCCCAAGCAGCATAACAAAGAAGAGTTTTGGCCGTGAACAAAAGCTCCACATGTGCGAAATGAGCGGCTTCAGACTGAGCATAACATGAGGTTAATCCAAGATTCTGTTTAGCCATACGGTAAAAAACTTCGATTCTCCATCTCCTGGCATAGGCAGTAGCCGCTTCTTCCGGTGCATCGACTCTATTGCTTATTAGGAGATACGCATCCTTGAAGGTTGCAGGGTAGTCTTCTTCCTGAAGAATCACACTGCCCTCAGCTGACTGCTTCTCATAAGTAGATGCAATGGCGGCTATGGGTAAAAATCGTTGCCTAGAGATGGGTTTTCCCTTGCGAGTCAACGTCTCATAGGGAATTTTGATATAAATCATTTTTCCAGAAAGTAGTTCTCGTAAAAAGGGTGCTTCGGTTGAAAACTTAGCATTTTGATTGGCTGAATCGGCATGATGGATCAGACCGCAGAGGTAGGCAAACGCTAGAAGCCAAGCTGGAGTCCCAGAATGCTTGCGTATTCCGGATTGGGAGAAGAGCAGAGAGAGATCAAACAAATCCCAGATTGTTTTGAGTACGGGAATTCCAGCACCTTGACCATGATCCTTTTTCTCGAAAAACGGTTTGCAAAGGTTTTTCATGAAATCACCCAAATCGCTAGAGTAATGACAAAATGCCATCCTTCGCGATTATGGGGGCCTTTTGAAAATGTCAAGTCTTTTTCGGTGATTTACGAGATATTTTTTGGAGTTATGTATAACCTATATATTTCCATCAACTGCATAACTCCTGTATATAATATGATACAAGGGGAGTGATTCTAATGGCTTTAGAACAATCAAAGGTTCAGGTGAACATTCCAGACGAATTTGTGCCAATTGTAAATAGCTTGGGGGTTGGGGCTTCGTTAGATGACAGAGTCAGGCTGTCTCTGGCTACTGGTCTTTTTGCATTAAAGGCGGTCTCGTTAGCCCAAGCGGCCCAGCTTTCAGGACGGTCGCTGTTGGATTTTATGGAGATTTTGATAAGCCGAGGATTGCATTGGGGCGAGTATACGGAAGAGCAACAATCCCAGGATGATGAGTCTCTAAGGAAGCTACTCGATGAAAAGGGAGCCATGAAATGATTAGGGTTGTTTGCAACTCCAGCCCAATCATTGGTCTTTCCAAGATCGGAAAGTTGGATCTATTATGGACTCTTGCTCTTTTCTTGAGCACGGTATTGGCTTCTGTTTAAGCAAAAGCATCTTTTTCTCTACAGATGAGCGAACCAGAGGCTCTTATCAAGGAAATAAAACCTAGGGACAATTAACAACAAGGTGTTTCGCGTATTTAACGCGGAGCACCTTGTTTTCGTTGCAGCTGGCTTTTGGGTAGCAACCTCAGTAAGCAGGGGGTTTTTTGGACAATGGGGGGGCTGAACGAAGTCTGCAAATTCCCTTGCTGGCCTGGAGGAGAACATCCCACTAGGACAGAAGAGTATAACCGTGGGCGCCACCAAGCTTAGTATTCGCTTTTCTCATTGAGGTTATAATATGCTTTGCTTACTAAAATGATCCCCTAAGGACTTCCAATGGAGGTGATTTCTTTGTTTGAGCCTTTAAACATAATATTAAGAGTAGTTTTAGCATTGATACTACTTCTTGCAGCCACCAAATTTTTAACTAAAAGAAGTCTAGCTCACCTCACTTATTTTGATTATGTGGCAGGAGTAACACTTGGGACAATAGCCGGCAACCTAGCCTTTAATCTTAAGATAGGTATCTTAAATTTTATTCTATCCATAACAGTTACAACACTAATCATCGTGTTAGTCGCATATTTTTCACTAAAATACAAGCCACTACGTAGAATTTTAGCTGGCGAACCCACTATTTTAATTAAAAATGGAAAGATCCTAGAAAATAATATGGCTAGGTTAAATTATTCTTTCGATTATTTAGTTCAGCAACTTAGACAGGAAAAAGTTTTTGATATTGATCAAGTTGAATTTTCTATTCTTGAACCAAGTGGGAAGTTGAGCGTTCAGCTTAAATCACAATTTAGGCCATTAACTCCCCAAGACCTGAATTTGTCAACCAGTTATGAAGGACTTGCAACTGAGGTTATCTTGGACGGTAAAATATTAGGGAAAAATCTCTTACAAAGTGGCTTAAACCATGAGTGGCTCTATCAAGAACTAAATAAAAAGGGAATTCGAAGCACAAAGGATGTTGCTTTTGCTGTGCTTGCTACCAATGGTAACCTTTATGTTGATCTTTATCAGGATTAATTTTTAATTCCCCCTTCTCTAAAATCCGACGCACCTAATCGCAAAAGAATGGGGAAATCGTCACCTATAGAGGTGCGTATCGCTTCTATGATTTGTAGGTGTAAGCGAATCCGATTATGGACTAAGTCAGTATTTATCTAACAAAGAAGATTTTTTCAATAATCCATCGAGCATTCAAGCTATGACAAAGAGGTTTAAGAACCTTGAGGACAGGCTGGATGCTTTTTATGTGCTTAAAATAGATGGTGAAACCTATCACAATCTCAATTAGGTTTCTTCCAATAAATGTTAGGATGATTTTACCAAGTAAAATAGCCTGATCTAACATAACTGGAAGGTTTACCGCCGGGTTTACAATCAGCAGAAACACCACCCTGAGAAGGTCAAGGATGAGTTCCATGTAAAAAAGGTACTTGACCCTATAGTAACTATAGGGTATAGAATAGTGAAAAATATAGCAATAGGTTAAACAAACGGTTGCTGATATAAAGAGATTAATATCGACAAATAGAAAGGCAATGAAGACAACGATGGGGAACAAAATCTTAATTAAAAATGCCCGGGCCATTGTGACATGTGACGCTGCAGATCAAGTGTTTTATGATACCGATATGCTTATCGAGGGACCACAGATTATGCAGATGGGCAAGAATTTGCCGTCACAGGATGCTGAAGTGATCGACGGGCGTGACAAATTCATTTATCCCGGCCTGATCAACACGCATCACCATTTTTTTCAAACCTTTGTCCGCAACCTGATGACCATAGATTATCCCAATATGCTGGTGGTCGAATGGCTGGACAAAATCTACCGTATTTTTCAAAAAATCGATTCCGAGGTCATCTATTATTCGTCATTGACCGCCATGGGAGACTTACTTAAGCACGGATGCACCTGCGCTTTTGACCACCAGTATTGCTATACACGTGCGTCGGGCAAGCTGCTGGTCGACCGGCAGATGGAAGCGGCTGCCCAACTGGGCATTAGGTATCACGCAGGTAGAGGCACAAATACACTCCCTCGCAGCAAAGGGAGCACAATCCCCGACGATATGCTGGAAACGACAGACGAATTCATTTCCGATTGTGAGCGTCTGATTGATTTGTATCATGATCCGGCACCCTTTTCCATGCATCAAATCGTGGTGGCACCCTGCCAACCGATTAACAGCTACCTTGAAACCTTTAAGGAATCGGTCGCTCTGGCCAGGGCAAAGGGCGTAGGCCTGCATACCCATCTTGGCGAGGGAGAAAACATCATTATGCGGGAGCGCTGGAAGAAGCGAACGCTTGAATGGTGCGAGGAAATCGGCTTTATCGGCCCGGATGTTTGGATTGCCCATGGATGGGAGTTGCAGCCCGATGAATACAGAGTGTTGGGACAAACCGGCACTGGGGTTTCCCATTGTCCGGCACCGGCGGTCTTGGGCGGTTTCCCGATCCTTGATATGAAAGCCCTACAGAAAGATAACGTGATCATTAGTCTTGGATGTGACGGCTCCGCAACCAATGACAGTTCGAGTCTGCTTGATTCCCTCAGGATGGCTTATCTGATGCAAGCTTACCACAGTAAAGCGCGAGGAGGGTGCCTTTCCCCCTACGAATTGCTGAAAATTGCAACTGTTAATGGTGCAAAAACGCTGGGACGCGACAAATTGGGGTCGTTGGAGGTTGGAAAAGCCGCTGACTTGTTCATGATCAACACTGGGGTGCTGGAACTGACGGGTACCCTGCATGACCCTAAAAATATTCTCGCGCGGGTCGGCGTGACCGGTCCGGTTTGGCTGACGATGGTCAACGGTAATGTTGTGTTCAGGGACGGTCATCTGTTGGGTGTTGACGAACAGGCAGTGACCGAACAGGGGGAAAAGGTTTGTACGCGGGTGCTTCGCAATGAATGTGAGGCATTCCGCTAAAAATAATATATAAAAAAATAACAAGAGGAGGAATTAAGATGAAAATTTTTAAAGGTTTCGCACTTCTAATGTGTATGTTAGTCCTGTTAACCGGCTGTGGCAGTAGCGGTGCACAAGAGACAACGTCAAAAGAGCAGAAAATGAAAGTGGCGCTGCTCCTCTCCGGTCCTGCCAATGATCAGGGCTGGAATGCTACAGCTTTGGAGGGACTTAAGGCCGCAGAATCGAAATACGGCTTGGAGACCACCTATTCTGAAAATGTGGGTGTCGCCGACACCGAATCTGCCTACAACGATTATGCAGCACGGGGATACGATTTAATCATCGGGCACGGTTTCCAGTTCGGAGATCCGGCAGTCCGTGTGGCCCAAAAATTCCCCAAGCTCCATTTCATGGCAACTGAGTCCAATTCGAAGGCTGAGAATATGGCTTCCTATGTAATGAGCTGCGAGCAGGGTGGATATTTAATGGGTATCCTGTCCGGTTCCATGTCCAAAACCGGCAAAATCGGGGTAATAGGTGGTATTGAGCAACCCTCTATTGTCAAGGAGCTTGAGGCCTTTAAGCTGGGAGCGAAAAAAGTAAATCCCAATATTATTGTATATGATATTTACGTAAATTCGTTTACTGATGTTTCTGCCGGTAAAGATGCGGCGCTGTCCATGATTAACAAGGGTGCGGATGTTCTCTACCATGTTGCAAACCAGGCGGGCACCGGCGCTATTAAGGCGGCAGAGGAAAAAGGCATACTGGCTTGCGGCAATTCATATGACCAGAATTCAATCGCCCCTAACACTGTCATGTGTTCAACGGTGTATAATATGCCAACAGTCATTCTGACCGCTGTCGACGGAGTGAAAAATGGTACGTTTAAAGGCGGCATTACTCACTTGGGCATGAAAGAAAAAGTCGTCGATATTACCTCGTACCATTCTTTCGAGAGCAAGATTCCCGAAGCTACCAAGAAACTGATCGAAGATACCAAGAAACAGATTATTGATGGGAGCCTTACCGTCCCAGTTATCGAGAAATCCACAAAATAGGCATAAACAGTTAGAAGATGTCTCGATGGATAATGTTGTGAACTGTCCAGAGACATCTTTTCTTTTTTAATTATACGAGGAGGATGAACCATGGCTTTGCTTTCCATGAAGAACATCAACAAATCTTTTTTTGGGAAAATGGCCAATAACCAGGTATGTTTCGATCTGGAGCCTGGAGAAATCCATGCGCTCTTAGGAGAAAATGGTGCCGGGAAAACCACCTTGATGAACATTTTGTATGGCATCTATTCAAGGGATTCCGGTGATATTCTCTGGAAAGGGCAAGAGGTTTCCTTTACATCACCCAGAGACGCCATTGCTTTCCATATCGGCATGGTTCATCAGCATTTCATGCTGGTACCTACCCTAACCGTGTCTCAGAACATAACGCTCGGGCTCAAGGAAAAAGGATATCCATTTCCTGACCGCAAGGCACTTAATGCAACCATTACGGAAGTTTCGAAAAAATACGGGCTTCAGATTGATGTTGATGCTTATATCTCCTCCCTGTCCGTGGGGGAACAGCAAAGAGTTGAGATCATTAAACTTCTCTACCGTGATGCAGAACTGCTTATCTTGGACGAGCCCACTGCAATGCTTACTCCCCAGGAGACAGAATACTTTTTCGAGGTACTGCGCAAACTGCGCGCGGACGGCCATTCGGTTATCATCATTACTCACCGCATCCCTGAGGTCATGAGCATTACAGACCGCGTCACGGTTCTTCGCGATGGGTACAATGTGGTGACGGCAAAAACAAGTGACATTAATGAGCAAGAGTTATCCCAGTATATGATCGGCCGTCAGCTTCACAGTATCCAGCGGGAGCCTATCGTGCCCGATGCCGGCAGAGAGGGTCTCGTGCTTAAAGACGTTTCACTGCAGGAAAACGGTATAGAGCGGCTTGATTCGCTATCCCTGCAGATTGCGCCAGGAGAGATCGTCGGCGTCGCAGGTGTCGACGGCAACGGGCAAAAGGAGCTAGTCGAGGTAATTCTGGGCATCCGTAAACAAAGCCGTGGGAAGATCAGACTGGACGGCGTAGATATAAGCTCTATGAACGTACTTGAGCATAAGAAACTTGGGATTGGCTATATTTCAGACGACCGTCAGCAGGACGGCCTGGTGATGGACATGAACCTAACCGACAACATGCTTTTAAAAACACACACTGACCACCGGTTCATTAAGCACGGACTGATCAATTCCCGCTTAGTGTGGGAAGACACACAAAAGGCAGTTGAAGACTATGCAATCAAAACCCCAGGCTTGAATACTCCCCTGCGCAACCTTTCCGGCGGAAACCAGCAAAAGCTGATCCTGGCGCGGGAAATGGCGGGTGACCCGAAAGCTATCGTAGCGCATCAGCCGACACGTGGACTTGATATTGGTGCAACGGAGTTCGTCCAACAGCAGCTTCTCCAGCGCCGGGCGAACGGGTGCTGTATTCTCCTCATCTCAGCCGACTTAGAGGAAGTCCTCTTACTGAGTGATAGGATCGTCGTGATTTATAAAGGGCGCTTCATGGGGATTTTTCCTAACTCGAAAGAACTGAATCTCTCCCACATCGGTCTTATGATGGCGGGGAGAACGTCTGAAGTAGGGGGGGAATCACTATGAAACAGTCTGGAAAATTACTGTCTTTTCTCGGTATTGCTGTCCTGACGTTATCAATCTCAATTTTGTTGATCCTTATGGTTGGCAGCAACGTAAACCAGGCATTCTTCAGCTTTTTATCGGGAATTTTCGGCTCGTTCTATTCAGTTTCCGAGGTTATGGTGAAAGCAACACCGTTGATCCTGACAGGTTTGGGCGTGGCGGTAGGTTCCCGGAGCGGGTTCATCAACATCGGCGCCGAAGGGCAGCTTTACATGGGCGCCATTGCCGTTACCGGTATTGCTTTCTGGCTTCATGATCTGCCGGCAATCGTTATGATTCCGCTGGTGATCTTGGGCGGGTTTGTTTTCGGCGGTGTTTGGTCCGTTATTCCGGGATTTTTAAAGGCGCGGTTCGGGATCTCCGAAGTGATCACCACGCTGATGTTTAATTATATTGCCCTAGGTATTGTCGGCATTTTGGTGCGTACTTGGCTCAAGGACCCATCAAGTTCTTTACCGATGTCGGCTTTTCTGCCTGACGCTGCGACGTTACCGATTATTTTGAGCTCTACACGGCTGCACGCAGGCTTATTGGTCGCGCTGATCAGCGTAGTCATCATTTGGCTCCTGGTTTGGAAGACTCCCGCAGGCTACGAAATGCGGGCGGTGGGTCTCAATCCCAGGGCCTGTATGTGCTCCGGCATTTCGGTCTATAAAAATATCCTCCGTTCCTCGTTGATAAGCGGTGGCCTTGCCGGAATTGCCGGTGTGTGCGAGGTGACTGGACTGCATCATAAGCTGCTTGAGGGGATCTCCCCAGGTTATGGGTATATCGCCATCATCGTCGCGCTGCTGGGGAAGAACCATCCGGTAGGCGTGGTTATCTCTGCCCTGGGCATCGCGGCGCTTCAGGTTGGTTCATTAGGAATGCAGCGAATGGCTGGTGTGCCCACCTCCATTTCATCCATCATCATGGGGGTTGTCGTCTTATTAATTCTAGCCCGTAAAAGTATATTCCGCCGACTTCTAACGGACGAATAGGAGGATCGAAAAATGGATTCTGGATTTATTGCGCTTGTTACGATATATCTGATAGACTCTGTTAGGATGGCAACCCCTCTTATCTTAGCTGGACTGGGAGAGGCTGTTTCCGAGAAAGCCGGGATCCTTAATATCGGCGTTGAGGCTATTATGCTTTCCGGAGCATTTTTCAGCTTTATCGTCTCGTTTTTTACTGGAAACCTATACTTGGGTCTCCTAGCGGGTATCGCGGGCGGCATCTTTGTCAGCATGATCCATGGCGTATTGAGTATCCATTGTAAAGCCAACCAGACCATTGCGGGTTTGGCACTGAATTTTATGGTGATGGGGCTTACAAGTTTCCTGTTTTTGATCGTCTTTGGGCAGACAACTACCCTCCCATCCTGCAGTGTGTTCAGTGAGGTAAAAATCCCTTTGCTGTGGCACATTCCGATCATCGGCCCGGCCCTGTTCAATCAGAACCTGTTTGTCTATATTGCCCTGATCAGCATTGTACTGACGGCATTTTTCTTTTATAAGACGGAGTGGGGAGTAAATCTGCATGCGGTCGGAGAACATCCGCAGGCGGCGAACTCTGCCGGGCTTAATGTCTTTGCAATTCGCTACTTTGCTTGTTTTGTCAACGGTGTGTTAGGCGGGTTGGGGGGAGCAAGTATAACTCTGGGACAGCTCGGTTTCTTCATGGAGAACGTTACCTCCGGAAGAGGCTATATTGCTTTGGTGGCGGTAATCCTGGGACGGCGCAATCCCATCGGAATTCTTGCTGCAGCCATGGTGATCGGATTTTCTCAGGCGCTGCAGTACAACTTCCAAACGTTGGGCTTCCCTATTCCCACGCAGGTATTCAGCATGTTTCCCTATGTAGTTGCCGTCATCGTACTCTTCTTATCGATTGGTAAAAGCATTGACCCTTCTGCACTGGGTGTCCCCTTCGAGCGCAATAAACGGTAAAGAGGATCCTTTGAGGGATAGCGCGTTGGCAATAATTCATGAAATTTTACCCGAAAGAGCAACAGATAGTAGTAGAAACATACTGTTGTTTCCGCTCCTGACAAGGTCAGAAAACTGACAGGATTGCCTGTTCGGCAATTGATGGATATAATGACCTTATCACAGGAAAGGAAAGACTCGATATGAAAGAGACTCTTAGCATTGGCGAGATAAGTGCATTATTTCATTTGAATGTGCAAACACTCCTCTATTATGATTCGATCGGTCTGCTCGTCCCGGCCGAACGGAATCCAACGAACGGCTATCGCAGATATCGGTTCGACCAGATTTACAAGCTGGCGGCCATACGTTATCTGCATCGCCTGGGTTATTCCCTCAAGGAGATTCATGCTTCCTATTTAGAATCCCGCGATATTGATTCAACGTTGGAGCTGCTTAAAAAGCAGTCCTGTATTATAAGAAAAAAAGCTGAAAACCTGCTTAATACTGACAGGGCAATTCAGCAGAAAATTCATTTTATCGAACAGGAATTGCCGAATGTAAACATAGAGCGCGTCTCGATCAAGGAATTTCCCGAGAGGCGCTATTTTCCTATAGGCGGAGAGGAACTGCTCTATGGGGATGATTGGTTCTACCTCAATCCAACCGTGGTATTTTATAAAAATGATTCTAAATATTTCGGTGCCTATCTGTTCGACGATGGAGAAAACACGATCCTGCAAAAAGAAATGATTGATCCTCTGCGATTTCCCGTTATACCTGCTGGGCGTTTTCTCTGCGGGTACCATCAGGGTGCTTATGAGCACATCTACGAAAGTGCCCGATGCATTCGTGATGCGGGCGGAGAATTAGATCTGGCTGATATATCCATCAACTTTAATATCATTGACCAATTTGTCGAGCGGGACAGCAAAAACTATATTACTGAAGTGCAAATCCCTATTGTCGTCGACGAGGAACATCGTGCGCAGTTATTGGGCCTTTAGAGTATTTCTGGATAATCCCCTTCACAATATATTAGCCTTTCGATAGCCGAAGGTCGGAATTGATATTGGATGTTAACTCATATAAGAACCTTTTTAATGGTTCAACGATTCCAACAAAAGAAGCAAAAATCAATTTGTCTATGTACAATGTAGATTTATCCTCAGTAAATAATCAAACTGTTACGAGCGGATCGGAATGGAATATTAAGCTACCCCAATATGACTCAGGGATATTCTGGAGAAAATCAGGGCCACCTTTGAAGGGTATTGGAACAATCTTGCAGCAACAATAATTGACATTTGCCACAGAAATGTAATAAACTAGGTTATACCTAAAAACGAGAGGATGGTTGTTTTGTTAAATGTGTCTGTAATGGTGATTTTCAACTAAACAGTTGAGAGAGGTTACTTTATAAAACGTGGGTGTTAAACCTGCTTTTTTAAGTGAGCCTTTCTGAAAGCGCAACTTTTGCGCTTTTGGATAACGCCTTACAGATTACTTCCTACAATAACCATTTGAGTTATAGCAGTGTCAACCTTTGTCGATAAGGTCAACAAAGCTGACATTGTAACTATTGCGATTATTATCGAATAGTTTTGTAGAGTGTAACAGGCATGTCCTGTTACACTCTATTTACTTTTCTCAATATAGTTATGTGATTTTATACGTCAGTTAAAATCATTGCCCACAGGAGTATTCTGAGTTTTTGGGAATTAAATGATCCTAAAAATAAGGTAATCTCTCTTGTGGGCATTTTCATTGTGATAAGGAGGATTTTTGATGAACGCAAACAATACACTGGAATTTAATATTATACTTGAAACTTTAGCCGAACACGCACTTTCTCAAAAAGCAATAGAAAAATTGCTTTCACTAAAGCCATTTTTAAGTGAGCGAGAGTGCAAAGCCAAAATGCAGGAAACAACAGAGGCGCGCAAAATTTTAGAGGGTATAGGCACGCCGCCCCTGGCATCAATGAAAGAGCTTGATAAAATTTTGGATCTAACTGTGAAAGGCTCTATGCTGACCCCTGAACAGCTCACAAGTATCTGTGGTTTTATTTCTTCATGCCAAAGAATGAAGAAATATCTTAAAAAGGCTGAAGCCTTCAATGCGGACATAGCGTTTTATGGTCATTCTTTTAGTCCGCTTGATATGCTTTTTGAGGAAATTGAGCGCTGTATCAGAAATGAAGCGGTTGACGATGGTGCTTCTCCTGTCCTTCGTGATATACGCAGAAAAATAGAGAACACAAAATCTGCCGTTAAAGTAAAGCTTGATGGTATACTGCGCAGTAAAAAGGAATGGTTCACAGATGGATATGTCACCATCCGTAATGGTCGGTTTGTATTGCCGGTTAAAAAGGGCTATAAAAATCAGTTAAGCGGAACAGTCATTGATACTTCAAGCACAGGCAGCACCTGTTTTATGGAGCCTACAGTCGTTAGAAAGCTGCAGGAGGAACTGGCCATTTTACAAATTGATGAAGATAATGAGATTAGAAAAATATTATATACCCTTACCGTACTTGTTGATGAGCATATTAATGAGTTGAGAATAAACAAGGACTGTATGGAAACATTGGACTTTATATTTGCCAAAGCCAAGCTGTCTATAGAGATGAAAGCAGTTCCTGTGTCTATTACAACGGAACGAAAAATCATCATAAAGCAGGGAAGACACCCTTTATTGAAGCCAGGCCTATGCGTTCCTCTTGATTTTGAAATTCGAGGGGGTCTGGGTGATGACGCTATTAACGGTGTTGTGATTACAGGGCCAAATACAGGCGGAAAAACCGTTGCCTTAAAAACCATTGGCTTATTGTCACTTATGGCACAAAGTGGGCTTCATGTTCCTGTGTCGGATGACAGCGTATTTTGTATGCACAATAGCATTTTCTGCGATATCGGTGATGGGCAAAGTATATCCGAAAATCTATCCACTTTTTCATCCCATATCCAAAATATCGTAGCTATTCTAAAAGGCGTATCAAGCGAAAGTCTTGTTTTGCTTGATGAGTTAGGCTCCGGTACAGATCCAGCTGAGGGCATGGGACTGGCAATTGCAATTTTAGCTGAATTAAATCAGAGAGGCTGTCTTTTTGTTGCCACCACCCATTACCCGGAAATAAAGGATTTTGCCAAGAACACAAAAGGACTTATGAATGCCCGCATGGAGTTTGATCGCGAAAACTTACAGCCTTTATACAAGCTGCAAATTGGCGAGGCCGGAGAAAGCTGTGCCTTATACATTGCCCAAAGATTAGGATTTCCGGGGCATATGCTGAAGCGAGCACAAAAGGAAGCCTATGGCGGTAGATCCTCTGTGTCAAGAGATATACCAACTATTCTGTTTGATGAGGAGAACACTAAGATAGATACTGTTTCCAACAGCAAAATTCAAAAGGAAATTCCGAAGGAAAAATCACCCTCACGGAGCGAAAGCTTTAATATAGGCGACAGTGTAAGGGTTTACCCCCAAAAATCACTGGGTATTATTTATAAAAGGACAAATGAAAAAGGCGAGCTGGGAGTGCAGATAAAAGACAAGAAGCAGCTTATCAATCACAAGCGGATTAAGCTTTTTATTCCTGCAAGCGAACTTTATCCGGAGGATTATGATTTTTCGATTATTTTTGATACGGTGGAAAACCGAAAGGCAAGACATCAATTAGAAAAAGGGCACGATGTAGTGATAGAATATGAGGAGGATTTAAATTATAATGATTAATTTAAAAGATTATGGTTTTATACCAACAATGACCCAAGAAGATACCAGCTGTATTCCGGCTAGAATAACAGCTGTGCACAAAGAACGGTATGAAATAGCCTGTGAATATGGGATAACCTATGCCAAGCCCAAGACAAGCATTTATTGCGGTCGAGGGAATGAGACGTTTCCCACAACAGGTGATTTTGTTCTGATTCAATATAACAACAGCGGTGATAGTCTAATAACGAAAACCTTAGAGCGAAAATCTTTCTTTTCTAGAAGAGATCCAACTCCCGGACGTGGTGAGCAGGCTGTCTCCGCTAACTTTGATTATGTGTTCATCATGGCTTCCCTCAATATGGATTTAAATGTTAAACGAATTGAACGATATCTCACGCTTTCATGGCAAAGCGGAGGGATTCCTATAATAATTCTAACTAAAGCTGATTTAGGGGATGATTATTCCGAACAGGTTCGAGCCATTGAAAAAATTGCTACTGGCACAGCAGTTTATGCCATCAGTACAAAAACAGGCTATGGACTTTCCGAATTAAGTGCTTATCTCAAACCACGCAAAACCATGGTTTTGTTAGGCTCATCCGGTGTTGGAAAATCAAGCCTTGTCAATGCACTTGCGAGAAAGGAAATCATGACTGTGAATTCTATTCGTGAGGATGACTCCAAAGGTCGCCACACCACTACCCACCGTCAACTAATCATGCTAAACAGCGGAGTTATGATTATTGATACACCAGGTATGCGTGAGCTTGGTATGTGGGACGTCAGTGTTGGCTTGGGAGAAGCGTTTGGTGATGTCGAAAGATGTCTGGGTAGATGTAAGTTTTATGATTGCAAGCACAATAATGAACCTGGCTGTGCAATAAAATCAGCGATTGTAAACGGTGAGCTTCCACAGGAACGCTGGGATAGCTACCTGAAGCTTAAAAAGGAAGCTAAGTTTTCTGATGATAAAGCCGGCTACATGCGAGAAAAAATCGAGTGGCATAAATCTATTGCTAAATATAGCAAACAACGCAAGAAAAATGGAGAATCCATGGGCAGAATGGGAAGATAAAATAAGGAAGATGTCCTAGCATCCAAAAATCAAGGCAGAGATACCTGAGAAATTGGCCAGATCGTTATACGATATGAAGTACTTTAAGGGTAGCCAAAGCAAAGAGTGACCAGCCTGGGGTGGTCACTCTTTTTACGCAGACTGGAACCGCTTTTTCGAGTGGTGTCAGTTTTGTTTTAAGTTGTATACGCTCTTTTTTGTAAAAGTAAATGTAACCGTTAATAATTATTGCCTTAGTAATGACTTTGATTGCCATTAGCTTTGCGGTGTATTTCACGTCGAATCAATAGTCGTACAGGCTGCTCGGGGGACGGTTAGCCCTTTCCTTTTTTGGAGGGGGTGGTAAGATGACTATTTATGAAGCATTGACACTTGCTGTCGCATTTGCCATGCTCATGGTATTGGTCACGACCAAAAAGAAATAGCCGCCCCTGCTCAAGTGTGCGGCTATTTCAATAAGCTAAAAACATTGGGCTAACCGTTTTCCGGTTAGACAGCCTATGGGGCTGGCGTGCTTGCAACACGTCAGTCTTTTATTATATTATACCCATAGATTGTAAAATATGCAATCGAAAACCCCTTTGTAAAACTATACCATGATTCAATTAGCTTTCAAAAATGTTGCCAATTGGGTAATAGTTCGCTGACTAATGGAATGATCACTCATAGGGTATAACTATTATAAATTCTAAAGGACAGGAGTTTATTCTTGTGCAGCTATCAATTAAAGCGACAGGAGAAGGGGCTAAAATGCTTTCGTTTCTCTTGTCCAAGAATCCTCAAAATCTCTATGATCGAATGGAAAAGGGGCATCGCGTACGCTTCACCTATACTGTCTTTAGTGATAGTGAAGTTGAAGCAGTGATCTTTGTTACGCCTGATCCGGTTGAACTGGTTAAGAATAGTCCGGATACTTATGAAATTACTCAATATATCAACGACAGGGAATTTGTAGTCAGCAGTATTTTCTGTTCCTATACCCGATCGGCCTTGGGAACCGCTCTGAATGGTCGCCCCAAAGAAGAGTATCTAGACTGGGCTAAACATGCCTTTCAGCTGACCATAGGCTTTGGGCCAGTGGCTACTGATTTACCCGATGCAGTGATTAAGCAACTTTTTGAACCGCTAGGTTATCAAACAGAAATTGAGCGAGGTCAAGCGGCTTATAACTTCGAGCTTAAGGAGAGAAGCTCTGCTCGTTTTATCAATTTGCAAGGAACGGTCACTGTCCAAAACGCTCTCAAACATCTGTTTGTCTTGATTCCGGTCCTTGATAATTATAGGCATTACTTTATTGATGAACGTGAGATAGAGAAGCTGGAACGATATGGGGAAGGGTGGCTAGCAGATCATCCCCTTAAAGATCTCATTATTAAACGGACGCTGCGTTTTAGGGAATTAATAGATCAGGTGGGAGCAAATCTAGTTCAACCGGATAATCTCGTTCAATCGGATGATGATGAAGTTATGACGCCAGAACCCATTTTAAGATCTCAACCTGTCGTAAGATTAAATGAGTTGCGCTACCAAAGGGTAGTAAAGATTGTTGAGAATTTACCGGCCAGAGAAAGTATTGTTGACTTCGGAGCAGGGGAAGGTAAGTTGTCCGTTCGACTTGGTTTTATACCGGGTGTCAAAGAGATTTTGGCTGTGGAGCCCACGGAGAAGGAGCAACTTCGCGCCCTCAAACGATTTTCAAAAGCGAGTCAAAAGGATGACTTTATTTCACCAACCCCAATTTGGGGTTCACTATTTTACTATGATGAGCAATTGCGTGCTAAAGATGTCATGATTCTCAATGAAGTGATCGAGCATATTGATGAAAGTCGGCTACCGAGAGTCATGGACACGATCTTTGGTAGCTACAAGCCAAAGGTCTTGCTGATTACAACACCGAATGTTGAATATAACACTGTTTATCAAATGAATGATGCAGTTCGTCATAAGGACCATCGGTTCGAGTGGACTAGGGCTGAATTTTCTGAGTGGACTCATACTTGGGCAAGGAACTATTCCTACGAGGTTCAATTAGACGGTATTGGCGAAGAAGTCGAAGGGTTTGGACACCCTTCTCAAATAGCTATCTTTACAAGACAGGGTGGGATAGAGAATGAGTAAAGAAATCAGATTTCCCCATGCTGGAATCGTATTATTAGTCGGGCCGTCAAACAGCGGCAAAACGACCCTGATAAATCGGCTGGTTGATCAAGGTATCTTATTACGGTCGGAAATCGTTAGTTCGGACCAATTTAGGGTCTTAGTCGCGGATACGGAATTTATAGAATTTAATAAACGTCCTAAAGATGAGCAAGAAGTGCTTTTTGCAGAGTATCAGTTGATTTCCCAGAAAGCGTTTGAGGCGATGGATTATCTACTAGAATCTCGTTGTGGTTTAGGGAAACTTACTGTAGTGGATGCGACTCATCTTTGGCCGGAAGATCGGAAGAAGTACATCGATTTAGCCCATCGTAAGCACGTTCCGACCATGGCAATTGCCTTAGATATAGACGATCAATTATTGTTCGTGCGAGATGAGCAAAGGGAGCTGCCTAGAGGACGTAACCGTATCAAACAGCAAGTTAGAGCCTTTAAGAATAATCTTCGTTCCCTAAAGACAGAAGGGTTTTCTAGTTCCTACATATTAAATGAAGTGGAAGTAGAAGATACGCTTTTTATGCGATCTACTAACCCCTTGCTAAAAGAGGTTGGGGCCGGTCTTGATTTTATTGGGGATATTCATGGCTGCTATAGCGAGTTTCTTGCCTTACTTGAGAAACTAGGGTATCAGTCGGATGAAGAGGGACTATACACCCATCCCGAAGGTCGTAAGCTAGTTTCCGTAGGAGATGTCCTTTCCAGAGGTCCAAATAGTATCGAATGCCTAAAATTCTTTATCAGCCATGTAGAAAAAGACTTAGCTTTCATGGTTGATAGTAACCACGGATGGAAGATCGCTCGCTGGCTGGACCGTCGAAAGGTCGAGCTAGCCCATGGAGATGAGCTAATTACAGCCGAGTTTGATCATTATGAACGAGAGCACGGTAAAGAAGCTTCAGAAGAGTTGAAAGAAAAGGTTAGAAGTCTTCTTCTAAGTGCACCTTCAAATTTTGTATTTACTAGCAACGGCGTCAGGGTGGTTGTTGCAACCCATGCCGGAATAAGAGATCACTATATCGGAAAGGAATCCAAACGAATACGTGATTTTTGTCGGTATGGTGATACAGACGGCTTTGAGGAGAACGGAAAACCAGTACGCAAAGACTGGTTTGTCAATCATAGATGCGGAGAAACGATTGTCTGGGGGCATGACCCTAGACCCCAGCCGATGGTCATTAATAACACGATCAATATTGACCAAGGCGTCGTTTTCGGCGGTAGGTTAACGGCCTATCGTTATCCTGAAAAGACGTTTGTGGCTGTTGAGGCTCAGAAAGACTATGCCGCAGATCCAGAGAGCTTCTTGCAGAAGTGGAAAAAGGAACGGTTCAATCCTCCGAATATCCAGAGCTTTCTCAAGGGTTATTCCGTTATGACAGGAGACTATGGGGAAATAAAAATTCATGCTGAATATGTAAAGTCGGCGATTGAAAATATTTCTCACTATACGGTCCCGATCGAGGAATTGCTCTATATTCCTCCAACCATGAGTCCTGCACCTGAACCATCCTTGTTGGATAATTATTTTGAACATCCGAAAGAGGCCTTTAAGTACTATCGAAATCAGGGAATAACCACCATGGTTGTAGAGAAGAAACATATGGGCAGCAGGGGTATTCTGCTTCTATTTAAGGACGAGGAAACTGCGGTCGGATATGTAGGAACACCCAGGTTGGGAACCATTTATTCAAGGACGGGTCGAATGTTTTTTGATCAGGAATTATCCCAAAAGATTATCAAGCAACTGAATACAGACTTGAATCAAGGACAATACTTCACAAAGAACAGCACGGATTTCGTTCTGTTAGATGCGGAAATTTTGCCATGGAATTTAAAGGCTAAAGAACTCATTAGCTCTCAGTACGCTCATGTTTCTGAAGTCTCACTCCTGGATCGCAAGAAGCTTTTAGAAAAACTTGAGTTGGCAAAAGTGAATGGCTGGGAGGTTGATTCCTGGATCGAGGAATCTAAGGGTAAGTTTGAAAATGCTCAAGTCTTTCGTGAGGTGTTTCAAAAGTATTGCTGGGATACCCGAGGGGTTGAAGGGATCAAAATTGCTCCCTTTCATGTCCTAGCTCACCAAGGGCGAACATATTTTGACCAATCGCATCTTTGGCATATGGAACAGAACAGGGAGCTTTCTAAGCTGTCTGACCTATTGATTGAGACTGAGTACAAAGTAGTAACTGACAAGGGGTCTGAGGAAGAAGCAATTCTCTGGTGGGAAGAAATGACGGAAAACGGACATGAAGGCTTTGTCGTGAAGCCGGAAACGTTTATTGCCAGGAATGAAAAAGGCTGGTTGGTGCAACCAGCAATCAAGGTTCGAGGGAGAAGGTATCTTCATATTATTTACGGAATGGATTACTTACAGCCTGAGAATCTGGTTCGCTTAAAGCAAAGAAATGTTAAACGTAAACAACGTCATGCCCTGATGGAATTTGCCTTAGGAGTGGAAGGGGTCAAACGCTTTGTAAGTCAGGAACCGCTCGCTCGTATTCATGAATGTGTGTTAGCAACGCTGGCTTTAGAAGCAGAACCGGTTGATCCAAGGTTATGAGAATGAGTCAGTGGAGCGATCGGCTGTTAACCGGTAGGTTGCAGGTTCGAGTCCTGCTCGGGGTCGCCATTATACTTGGAGGGGTGTCCGAGCGGTTTAAGGAGCTGGTCTTGAAAACCAGTGACTCCGCAAGGGGCCGTGGGTTCGAATCCCACCCCCTCCGCCATTATTTAAATTATTTACCCATACTGTTAACCAAACAGTATGGACATTTTTTTATAATCTTCAATGTAAGGAAAATCCCATATGCCGGGTTTTTTTGTCTTGGATTTTCCTAATAGTTACAAAAAAAATACCTGATTTTAATTAGTGTTAATCGGGAATAGTTAGTGAGATGAGAGTTCAAATCCGGAGTATTTATCAGTAGCATATTAACGAAGATATTTTGTCTGAAGTCATTGGTAACTGTATGCAGGAAATTGAGGACGATTATGGAATATTTACGAAGGAATATTACCTTCTGATTAAACAACCTTAAGCTCAAGGAGGAATGAATCTTGGAAAATTTACGCGCCCCCGAACTTTTCATTGATAAGGATGGACTATGGTACGCTGACGGCGTGCTTATGATCAATAAAGAAATCATTAAGCTATTTGCTTCCCATCTAAAAAAAGATGGTCATAAAAAATATCATATAGACTGGCAGAATCATTTGTACCCTGTGAGGGTGGAAGACGTGCCTTTTTTCGTTCCATCGTTAACTGGGCAGGATGGTCAGCTTATGATACAGCTTTATGATGGCCGAAGATTTCCCCTGCCTTCGGGCAATATTATCATGAAAAACAATATCCCCTACATCTCGCTGTTCTGGCAGCGTGATACGAGACTGTCTCGACCTTCCTATGCTGAGTTATGTAAAAACCTGATCGAGCGGGATGGTCACTATTTTATCAAATACGGTGATAACGAATGGCTCGTTGAAGAGATAGTATAAATGACCATATCGGACATAGACGCAACTCATTCTTGGTGGATTTAGGGTGTTAATTCTATATGTAACAAACAGTTAAAAGCTGATTTCCATTCTTGGTAAAGGAAATCAGCTTTTAACTGTTTGCAAGACAATAGTTTTAATTTAATGGTTCAATGGCTATTCTCGAATATTTCCATTGGTCTTTTTTAGGTGGTTAGTACAACTGGAGTGGTAAATGTCATTCCCTACTGTTGGGAGCCCCACGCTTAACAGCTTTAGCGTGATGAAGCTATCTGTCAAAGGAGGATATTATCCATCAATGGGGGTTAAAATTTCCATTCACACGTTAATGCCAGCAACATTTGTTTACCCTTCCAACGGAGCAAATGTACCGAAGGGGGACACAACAATCCAATGGGATACCTTTGATTGGAAAGATAATAATGGGATGTATGAGGTCAGTTATGGTGTCACGCTTAAAGACTTAACAACGAATGAAAGGCTTATTGACGCTAAAGATCCAAATTTAGCTAGGAACAGTCATTTAATTAGCAAGTCCATGCTTACTACGGGCCACACCTATCGGTTTGTGGTAGAAGCATGGATTGGTGGATGGAATTTTGTTCCTGATAATCATAAGGTTTCTTTTACTACGTTCACAGTAAGATAGCCTTTGACATCAATTAGAGGTCTTGCTATCATGGCAGAAAGGATTTTGCATATAGGACTCTAGAATTTCCCCTTAGCACTGAAAAAATGCATATAAAGGGATCAGTTGTCTGCTTTCTTAGAGGTCTGAGCTTGCTCCCAAATATTATCAGCTACTTCCCCCCAGGCGGATGAAACATTCTGAAGTTTTTCCGTCAATTCTTCGACAGTTTCCATATCTAGAACTTGAGTGGAATGAGCACCAGATTTATTGACCATCATTCTTAATTTATCCGGGTTGTCCATAAGAGGACAAGGCCGTAAATGGTTTTGATTAAAAGGCTGATTTTCACGATATTGAGCAAATAACGGAGATTTTAAGGCATCTAATATCGTGCAGTCTCTAACGTTGGTATCAGAATAATGAATAAAAGCGCAAGGTTCTATATCTCCATGGGCATTAATATGAAAATAGTTGCGTCCTCCTGCTATACAGCCTTCAACGTATTCCCCGTCATTCCAAAAATCCAAGGCAAATATGGGCTTAGTATTTCTAATTTCTCTGATTCGATGATACATATACTCTCGTTGATGAGGCATGGCAATTAAATCTAGAGCTGCATTTTTTCCAACCGGAACATAGGTGAAGTACCAAGCAAAAAGGCATCCTTTTTCAATCATTAAGTCTATAAACTCATCAGAAGCAACCGTATCCGTGTTTTGGCGATGGTAGCAGGAGGAATAACCAAACCCTGCCCCTACCTCCCTCAATAAATCCATGGACTTAATAACTTTGTCATAAGTTCCAATGCCCCGACGCTGATCCGTTGCTTCTCCTATCCCTTCAATACTGAAAGCCAGTACAAAATTACCAACCCGTACTAATTCTTGAGCAAAATGCTCATCAACCAAAGTACCATTAGTAAAGGCCAAAAAAGCACAGTCTTGATGTTTTTTCGCTAAAGCAATTAAATCAGTTTTTCTGATTAGGGGTTCTCCGCCAGAGTATATATACATAAATATGCCTAATTTTTTACCCTGCTCAATGACATTGTTAAGTTCTTCAAAGGATAATGAATTATGCTGATCATATTCACTTGCCCAACATCCGATGCATTTCAGATTACAAGATGAAGTGGGATCCATCAAAATAGCCCAGGGGATATTACAATGATGTAATTCTGCAGTTTTTAGTGCTTTTTCTCGTCCAAATAAAGTCGCTTTGATAAAAAAGTTTGTCAGGAACTTTTTGCGAACATTAGGAGCGAGCTGTGTAAATACAGCGCCAAATAGCTTATTAAAACTACTAGAAGAATCCACTGAATAGTTCTGTAAATATCTTATGGCTGTTTTATGATCTTCATCACGGATAATTCTACTAAATAGATTTAAGATCATATTCATATTTTTTAGTCTATTTTTTTCTGCGTAACGTAATGCTCTCTTAAATGCAAAGGTATAAACAAACTCCTTGATTCTTCCCATATCTTAACTCTCCTTCATAAATGGTTCGAATTAAGTGAAATGCCACCGAGGTTAGAATAGGAACTAATATGAGAGTACATAATATGCAATTATTCTGAAGGAGTGAATGGTCCGCTTGTAGTGTTCTAGCAATTGATCTCCAAGAGAGGATGTTAACGGCTCTGAACAGGAGAGCCACGAAGGCAAATTTGACAAACAACATAGAAACAAGGCTTTGCTTAAGCAACTCACTAATTGGCGTAGTATACTTGATCGGAAACCTAATTATAAAGGTCAAAAATAGTTGAAAGGGAAAATGGCATGGACGCCTTTTAGCGATGAAAGATACGTGAAATGATGTGAAGGGCGGTTGAAATCAAAAATGACATCTACAAGATCAAAAATCAGAGTGTTGCTATGATTCATACCGTAAATGCGGGTTATGATAAGTCGATCCTAGATTGCCAGGACATTGCAAAATTGGCGAGTACCTAACCCCAAACCAACTTTTTTTAGGACGAGGAGAATAGAGTATGAAAACATTGTTGGATACCACCAAAATCAGGAACCTGACTGTAAAGAACCGTTTTATACGTGCCGCTGCAGGCGACCAGACGGTCGGCGGACACCTGACTGATATGTGAAAATTCAATAAGGCTTTCGCCTTGTATGTCGGTGCGGGTTCTTCGGAACCCGTTGTTTATATTAATTAGCGGGAACACCGTGCCGAACACAGCGACGCCAACCGTTCGTCCAAGCGATCGGGAAAAGGTGTTGGAGTGGTAAAGAGGATGCTGATAGTTCTTTTTGCTTGAAGGTCTTTATGACATCACATATAATATACGGAATAAAGGCTGTAATAATAAGAACCAATTAAACCGATTTTTTACACACAAGAGTAAGAGTGTGAGGTGTTTAATGGTTACATTAAAAACAATGGATTCTAGCTATAAGATCAGCTTTTCGATGGGATATGATATCTATGATCGCAATTCTAAAATGAATTCAGATGACTTTTTCAATCACATTGATACCCTCATGTATAATAATAAAAAATCTAGATCTTGGATAAGAGGATTGGATAACTAATGGATCGGAAATCTGGGAACGTTCCAGATCTGCGCGGTGGCATTTGGAGATTACAAAGATGAGAGGCAATGAACTTCCTCTCATCTTGTAAGCAAAACGAAAAATATTACCATATCCCTACATTGAGTGCATTTAGCGTTATATAATGGGACAGCAGGGTAATGTCGTAAGAAATTATAATTCTAGAAAGGTTTAAGGTACTATGGAGATAAAAAAGGTATCCATTATCGGCTTAGGGGCCTTAGGAATTTTGTTTGGCCATCATTTAACTAAGAGGATGCCCAAAGAAGATTTAAGGATTATTGCTGACCAAGAAAGAATTAATAGGTATCAAAGTGATTTTGTATATTGTAATGGTGAGCGCTGCGTATTTAATTATCTAGGACCGGGAGAAGTAAGAGAACCAGCGGATCTAATTATTTTTGCAGTGAAGTACAATGGGCTGAAGGACGCTATCCAAGCTGCTAAAAATCAGGTAGGGGAACATACTATCATCTTATCCGCACTCAATGGAATCACTAGCGAAACGATTATTGGGCAGACCTATGGGATGGACAAAATCCTCTATTGTACAGCACAGGGAATGGATGCGGTTAAAGTTGGGAATCGATTAACCTATGATCACATGGGGATGCTTGTCTTTGGGGAACAGGAACCAGGGTTAATTTCACATCGCGTAAAGCAGGTTGCTCATTTTTTTGAAAGCATGGCTGTACCTTTTGAAGCAGTTACGGATATGAATAAGCGGATCTGGGGTAAATTTATGCTTAATGTAGGTGTGAACCAAACGGTTGCGGTCTATGAAAGCAACTATGGTGAAATTCAAAAAAAGGGTGCTGCGAGAGATACTATGATTGCAGCAATGAGAGAGGTTATGGTTCTGTCCGAAAAGGAGGGCATTAATTTGACAGAAGCGGATTTGAAGTATTGGCTGAATGTTCTAGATCATCTAAGTCCAGAAGGAAAGCCCTCCATGCGTCAGGATATGGAAGCCAAACGTTTCAGCGAGGTAGAATTATTTTCAGGTGCAGTATTAGAACTGGGGGAAAAATACTGTCTTTCGACACCTGTCAATGAAGAGCTTTATCGGAGGATTAAAGAGATAGAAGCTGGATACTAATTATTAGCTTTAAATAACGGCATCATGATAATCTTCCATAAATTGCATTGGGGCGAGGTGCCTAGGTTCAATTTATCGGAGTATCTGAATCTAACCTCGACTACCCACTGACCTTAGACTTCTTACCACCTCTTTGTGACGGGCAGGGGTTTCGAGGCTTAGAGTTATTTCTGATGAGTTTCACAGGGTGTGTCAGCACGGCAATAGTGTATTTATTGCGGAAAATGAGAAAAAAGATTTCTAGTTTTAAAGTAAAGGCCAACGGGATACGACGGGAAAACCCTTTATCACTCCAAGCGATCCATCTTAAAGTGATGTATGAACAATGGGCAGGAGAAATGAGTGAGCATTATTCCTGTCCATTGTTCATACCCTAAACTCTGCTTATGATATGCTTTGCCGAAAATGTGGTAATGATCCAAGTTGTACCTATGTGGGGATGAATAAAGAAGCCTTTAGAGTTTTTGTTAAATCCTATCGCTCAATATATGAGCAGCAATAATCAGTAGTTTCGTTCACAATTAGATTAAATTTAGAATCTGCTGATACTTCGAATGATTCTCCACTTGTGAAGGTGCGCCAATCATTTTCACCAGGTAATTTCACTTCAAGATTTCCTTGTGTAATTTCCATAATTTCTTTGTTTGAGGTCGCAAATTCGTATTCGCCAGGTAGCATAATACCTAATGTTTTCATCTCGCCGTCTTCAAACAGAACAGTTCTGCTCGTCACTTTTCCATTATAATAGATATTAGCTTTCGTAACTATTGTTACCTTTTCAAATTGATCCATAACAATACCTCCCTTTAATCATATTCTCCATTATAAATATTTTCTAACGAAATCACCAGCTAAAATTATTTTTAACCACGTGCGTGGTTTCTTATATGATCGAGGAGGCAATGTCTCCCGGTGGAAATTTGATTCGAAGAACCACTCCACTTACTCTATAAATCAATACCGCATACGGCTGAGAAATACTTTTGTCCGCTCCTGCTGGGGATCCTCGAAAAATTTTTGTGGACTGCCCGTTTCCACGATAACCCCTTGATCAATAAAAACAATTCGGTCAGCGACTTCTCGAGCAAAACCTAACTCATGTGTAACCACCATCATGGACATACCGTCATTCGCAAGTGACTTCATTACACTGAGCACCTCTCCTACTAACTCCGGGTCGAGGGCTGAAGTCGGTTCATCAAAAAGCATTATTTTAGGATTCATAGCTAACGACCTGGCAATCGCTACACGTTGTTGCTGACCGCCGGATAATTGAGAGGGATAAGCGTCGCATTTGTCAACTAAGCCCACTTTCTCCAGTAATTGCTTCGCAGCTTTTACTGCTTGTTGACGATTAATATTTTTCACCTGCATTGGTGCCTCAATCACGTTCTCCAATGTGGTTTTATGAGGAAATAGGTTAAAACGCTGAAAAACCATACCTATATTAGTCCGTAGCGTACACAGATCGGTCTTATCGTTAACCTCCATCCCCTCGAAACGAAGGGTACCGGCTTGGATATTCTCCAGACGGTTTATGCAACGTAAGACTGTACTTTTGCCAGAACCACTCGGGCCTATGATTACAACCTTTTCCCCTTCATCAACTACCAAGTTTATTCCCCTTAAAACTTTTATATGGCCAAATGATTTATGGACATTTTCCATTTCAATCATGTGTTTCATTTCAGCGCCATCCTCCTTTCGAGTTGATTGGCTATCACCATCAAGACGGAATTTATGATTAAATAAATAACAGCCAGAGTAGTATAAACTTCGAAGCTGCGGAACGTTGTATAAATCACTTGTTCTCCGGTCCGTAACAATTCTGTGATTGTCACTAATGACGCAATGGATGAATTTTTTAATGTCATAATAAATTGGTTAACTAAAGGGGGAATACTAATCTTAATTGCCTGTGGAGAGATGATTCGGATCATAGTCTTACCATAACTCATCCCCAACGACTGTGCCGCTTCCATCTGCCCCTTGTCAACCGCTTGGATTCCAGCCCGCAAAATCTCCGAAACATAGGCCCCAGTATTAATAGCCAATCCTAATATGCCTGCAGTCATACTTGAGAGCTTGATCCCTACTTGAGGAAAGCCAAAGTATAAAATAAATAATTGCACCATGAGAGGAGTACCCCTAATAATCCAAACATAAAGAAAGCCTATGAAATTCAGCACTCGGTTGGATGAAATTCTAAACAGTGCTCCAACTAACCCTAATATCATACCGATCAACAATGCGAAGAGAGATACTTGTAGGGTTACAACAGCGCCATGTAATAAAATCGGCAATTTATTAATTATAACAGAATAGTCCAAGTTCATTCTTATCTCCCTTTCTATATGAAAACGTTTTAAAGGGATATTATACTTACTATTCTTATAGATATATAAGTATTTGCTATCCATTGTAAAGGTGTTAGATGCAAGGAGAGGTTCGGACCAAGCTTTCCGAACCTCCAAATGTAATCCAATAATTAACTCTTAAATTAATTCTTGGTTAACCATTTTTTATACAGGTTTGCTGATTCACCATTTTGTGTCATTTCTTTTAAGACGGAGTTAATTAGATCCACTAATTCTTTGTCACCCTTCTTAACGGCAATTCCCAAGGAAGATTTAGTGAACGGATCGCCGACGATTTTTACATTAGGGTGAGTTTTATTATATTCAAGCTGATTAAGTAAATCGTTGATAGCCACGTCCGTCCGGCTAGCTTCAAGATCCATTAGGTAATCTACAGTTTCCTTATAGCTTTTAATAGATAAGTTTTGACCTTTGTCCTTTAAATCTTGGGCTACTTTTTCACTAGTGGCACCAGCTTTTACGCCGACCACTTTTCCATCTAGATCTTTAGTGCTCTTAATAGCCTCATCGTTTGCACGTGTTACCAATACCATACCGGTATCCATATATGGGTCAGCAAAGTCAACGACGGCTTTACGTTCATCCGTGATATACATGGCAGCAATAACAAAATCTGCTTGGCCAATCTGTAATGTAGGAATTAAACTAGTAAATTGCATCTCTTTAATTTCTAGGGGCACACCAATTTTCTTGGCAATAGCCTCTGCTACATCGATGTCATAACCGACGATCTTGTCGCTTTTCTCATCATGATACTCAAAAGGACGATAATTACCTGTCGCTAATACAAGTTTTCCGTTTTTCTTAATCTCGTCGATACGAGTAGTAGCTGTAGATGTAGTTGTAGTTGGTGTAGCGGCTTGTCCACACGCGCTTAACAGGAGCATAGTCACTAATAACATTGATACTAAGCCTAAAATATTTTTGTACTTTTTCATCTTGACATCCCCTTCAATAATTCTTCAGTAAATAAACTGCCTTCTACTCCTTTCCCGTTAATAAATTCTAATAAAAGCAAAAGGCTTCTTAAAGATTGTTACCAAATCTTTAAGAAGCGCCTTTGCTCCGTATTAATTATTATAAAATTACCACTTAACAAACCAACTGGCAAGGGATAATATAAATGAATACAGTATAAATTGTTGAATTTCAAGTTAATTTGGCGAATGCTGGTTTTTCCGAAGTTTTTTCTCAATGCCTCTATGAAAAGCCTCAGTGATAAGTACTAACGAGTTCCGTTTTAGGTATAAAATGATCAATGGCAATAGAAATGACGTGCGAAGGACGCTTTACTGGTGGAACGTAATTCATAAATGACCTCAGAAGGCCTTAACCCCGACGGAATTTAGAAGTGAGTTTTGTACCGATTTCGTTTAATTACAGAGACAATTGCATTTACGATTCAAGAGGCGTTTGAATATGACAATGATCACTCAAGGTTCATTTCAATAAAAGGAAATAGAGCAATCCTTTTAAAGCAATTGTTAAGCGAGGTTCTTTGCGAATTGACGCAGAGCACCTCGCTTAATGTAAGTGGTGAAATGTTTGCAATAAAAGTTAGATAGATCTGTAGCAAAATCTATTTACTAGCTAATCCTAGGAACTCTGTATATGGGGTAAGAAGTTCCTGAAAGGCTTGAGATCCAAGCCGAGAAACAAAATCATGAAATAACTCCTCGGGGAGTCTTTTATTTATATAGAAGCTAATAAAGTTCTCCAAAACCTCTTCAACCTTTTCAGCTGGGACCGCCCCTTGGAGTGCGGTTGCAAAGCCAGCATTCATTCCAAGGGTTCCTCCAATCGATAGTTCGAATTTCTCGACATTCTTACCATTTAGTTTCCCTATTGTACCTCTTAATCCAATATCAGCAATTTGCAATTGCCCACACGAATTAGGGCAGCCATTCACATGAATCCGAAGTGGAGTAGCTAGTTTAACCTTTTGATCAAGGCTTTGTGCCAATTTCAAAGCAAACTCTTTTGTTTCAACTAAAGCTGAATTGCAGAATTCCTTTCCAGTACAAGAAACAGTGTGGCCTTCAAAGGGCTTGGGATTTGGTGTGAAACGTTTGATGATCTTTTCCGCTAGGAGTGCCTCAATATTTTCTGTCGGTATGTTAGCAAGCACTAGATTTTTCGAAAGACACGTTCGAATGGAACCATCTCCGTACTTATCTGCACATTGCGCGATTTCAAGTAGATCCTCCACAGATAACCGACCTAGAGGTATGGATAACCCCACATAGTTAAGACCTGATTGTTTTTGAGGATGAACACCGTAAAAATATCCTGAATTCCAGCCGCACGTTAAGTCTATTCCACCGGTTTCAAGAGGGCCAGTGAGCTTTAAAAGCTCGGTTTCAAATTTGGCTTTTCCCCAATCCGCTATGAGAAATTTGAGCCTCGCGTGTCGACGATTCTTTCTGTAACCATAATCTCTAAAAAGAGTCGCAACAGCAATTGAAATCTTTAACACTTCATGGGGATGAACAAATAGATTCAACTTTGGGGCAAGATAGGCTTGTGCCGATAAACCGCCGCCAACATAAACATGAAACCCAAAGATATCATGGTTGCCGTCTTTTTTAACCGCCGGAGTAAAAGCTAGATCATTGATTTGTGCATGTCCAGTATTGTACGCATTTGACGAAATAGAAATCTTGAACTTTCGCGGGAGATTTGAAAACTCTCTGTTCCCCTGAAAATATTCAAAAACCTGCTGTACAATCTCTCGAGTATCGATCGTTTCATTAGGGTCTATTCCTGCCAGGGGATTCCCTATAATGGTTCGAGGACAATCTCCTTCGGATCCGATAGTATGCAATTGCACTTTATTCAAGATGTTCATAACTCTAGAGATAGTTTCTATGGTAAGCCAATGAAACTGGAAAGCTTGACGAGTCGTCAAATCCAGAACTCCTCGACCATAATCTTCTGCGACGGTCGCCAAGACACGTGCTTGATCCGAATTCATTACTCCACTGGGAATTTTGACACGTATCAAAAAATATCCAGCATCCCGCGGTTTTTGGACATTCACTCCTGCCCATTTTAAGAGATCACGCTCTTTAGGATCTATGGATTTAAATCCAGATTCTTTGTACTCTGGAAGTTTTTCAACAATATCTAAGCCATCTTTTACTAGCTTTAGTTTTTCAAAGTCGTTGAGCTCATTATAATCCTTCACCCAGACTTTACTCATGATTAAATACCCCCTAAACATAGTTGAATACTTGGAAATGAATATTTAAAGAATACTATGTTTAGGAGTATTTTTCTAGCCCCAATTGATGGTAATGGGCGTAGAGTCATATTTATCTTCTTCCTGACAAATTATAATCATGCTACACTAAGAGTAAACACTAGTAAACACATAGTGATTTTAAGAATTATAAGGATCAAATAACATCGGACGGGGGCAAAATGTTGAAAAAAAGCTCAATTCCTTGGTGGATGCGCCTTAAAGTTCATTTTCTTTTATTTGGAGTCACCATGTCTATCCTTCCTCTGTTCCTTCTTGGAAATTTAGGTTTTACATCTGTGCGAGAAAATCTACAAAAGAATATTCACGAACAAGACTTTGAGCACGTAACAGTGATTGCCAATGAAATACGCGACTTCGTCAAAAATGTTGAGAACAGTTTAACCCTTACGAAGGCAACGAGTGCCTATGCTCTCGTCGGGGAAGAAGAACCTTCACGACAGATTATTTTAGAAATACTTTTGCAAAAAGATTCCTTTATAGAAGAAATTAAGATTTCAGATAGAAATTTTAACATCATAGACCAAATCACTCGTCAAGAAGGAATTGCTTCTTATATGTCTGCAGCCAAACTTGAAAATCCGATATCCTCAGAAAAGTCCTCAGCTATTAGCGAAGTGTTCTTCTCGAGTGATCGGCACCCGGAGATCTATTTGACTGTAGCGGTTCAAGACCCTATGACCAAAGATCGAATCGGATATCTGCAAGCTAAAGTTGACTTACAGGGGATGATCAGTCGGTATGTTAATATACGGTTGGGTGAGGGAGAGTACGTATTTTTAGTTGACCAAGCCGGAAACTTAATTGGGCATACTGACTCCAATCTTATTTTGTATCATGAGGAATTTCGTAATGAGCCTGCAGTTCAAAGTTTTCTGGAGGGAGAGGATTTTTCTCAGGGAAGTGAGTATAAAAATCTGGACGGTGTTTCCGTTATAGGTGCGTTTGCTTCCGTGGGCACTCCGAATTGGGCAGTATTTATTGAACAGCCAGCCCGAGAAGCGAATAAACCAATTGTAGATTTTGCCTTTCGGCTCTTCGTGATTGCCATTTTAATTATGGCGCTAGTCATGATTTTAAGTATTGCCTTTGGTCTAAAAGTGGTTCATCCAATTGAAAATCTTGAAGGTCAAGTTAGACGAATCATTTCAACGGGAGATTTTGAATCTCATATTCCAATTGAGAGCTGGGATGAAATCGGGAGGTTAGTTAAATCTTTTAATCAGTTATTAAATTCGTTGGATCAAAAAAATCAAAATCTAAAAGATGAGAAGGAGCTGTTGGCCACCGTCGTTGACGGAGTTGGCGCTGGAATGGTTCTATTAAGTCCTGATAAGAAGATTATTTGGTGGAATACAAAGTTTGCTGAATGGTTTGGACATCATTTAGAGAATCTCCCGTGTGATCAAGTTGTTAAAGGAGAAGGAATGGAGGGCGTTTACCATGAAAATGGACGTAATATATGTTCTGTTTTTGTGAACGAGGAACGCCGACATTTCCGTCAGATGTTTTATGAGTTGTCACCTGATAATCCAGAGAGTGCGGCTTACCTGTTACTACTCGATGATGTTACCCAAGAGGTAGAAATGGAAGCCCGCATGATTGAGACGGATAAAATGGCGGCCATTGGACTGCTGGCCTCGGGAGTGGCGCATGAAATAAACAATCCATTGGCTATCGTTGCGGCACATAGTGAAGACTTACTGGATCGCCTGAATGAGGACGAGCTGGGGCCGACTCGAGAGGAAATCCAGACTAGCTTTAGGATCGTCTTGGGGCAAATTGTCAGATGTAAACAGATTACGGGTCGTTTACTTGGTTTTGCCCGTCAGCGCATCAATGGAAGTGACCTTATTGATATTGGTATAGTCAGTGTGCAGACACTTGGACTTTTAGAACACAAGACGAAACAAAAACAGATTAAAATTGAGCTCCAAATGGAAAATGGTCTCTTTATTCTGGGTAATGAAAATGAGTGGCAGCAAGTGGTTCTCAATCTGATCAACAATGCTTTGGATGCCTCCTCAGAAGAAAAAGTGATAGAAGTTAAAGGATGCCGCGAGGGTGAAAAGATTCACTTTATGGTAAAAGATTATGGGGAAGGCATTCCTCATAAAAATCTGAAGAAGGTATTTGACCCGTTTTTTACAACGAAGTCTGTAGGGCAAGGAACAGGTTTAGGGTTATATGTAAGTTACGGTATTGTTCAGAAGATGCAGGGTGAGATGGCCTTAGAAAGTACGGAAGGTCAAGGAACATGTGTGAAGATAATCTTGCCTCTCTATAAAGGAGGAGATTAAAATAGTCGAAGACTTTCAAACCTGCATTCCCGACCAATGTGTAACTAGGTAGGGAACTCGACCCCTAACCATTTGTAAATTTCTTTTTGCTTGCCAGTAAGCTCACTTATGCGGCTTTGGCGACCTGGAATATCATATTTTTCAATG
>Ga0074193_1001033_pt1 | contig 38439 bp, 39 predicted proteins | sample EPASupsiteHSE605_FD_64523 | JGI IMG/M metagenome (GOLD analysis project Ga0074193, IMG submission 64523) | Bioremediated contaminated groundwater from EPA Superfund site, New Mexico - Sample HSE6-05 | ecosystem: Environmental > Aquatic > Deep subsurface > Groundwater > Contaminated ... | reverse complement strand
CGCTGTTTGGTGGGCATCCCTGATCCGGGGCGGTACCCTTCGACAACACGGATATGCGTCTTTACAACGCCACCTCGCATCTTTGGGTCTTTTCTTATCATGGAATATCACCTCACACCTATTGTCGCATATCTGTCGCATAACATCAATAGAAAGGTATAAAAAAATGCGGAATTCCGCATTTTTAAAGGATATTATTCCACTTGGTCTGCTTCTTATGCTATGCTAACTGTAAAAAATGGGTTATAGCATAATCTTCCAACAAAAAGATGAATCTTCTCTGACTATTCAAAGGGTTCAGGCCGCCTCATAACACAAGGCGGCCTGATTTATTTCTCAGCCGAGTCGTAAGTAATTAGAGTCTATTTTGAATAACATTTTTGCTGCTTTTTATAATAGCGCAGCATTTATCCAGTATTTCCGTAATTCTTTTCGCTTCAATTTTTTCAATTGATTGAAACGGTTTAGGGTTATTTTCATGTTTGCCAATGGATTTTTCCAGCCAGATGACATCGATCCATTGCCCAAATTTATAACCCGTCTTAGGATAGATCCCTATTGTTCGAAAGTCAAAATACTGATGCAAACTTTCACTGTTAGCATTTGGGTAGGTAACAATAGCATAGATATTCTGTACATTCTGGAGTTTAAGAACTTCTATCAGAGCGTTATACAAGGCTTTGCCAATCCCCATATGCAGACACTTCTTGGAAATATAAACCGACGATTCAACATTCCATTGATAGGCGGCACGTTCCATATGCCTGTGAGCATAAGCGTAGCCAACTATTACACCATCCAATAAGCAAACTAAATAAGGGTAGTGGCTTGATATTTCTTGAATGCGCTTTTTAAAGTCAACCAGTGTTGGCACTTCATATTCAAAGGTAATATTTGTTTCCTTAATATACGGAGCATATATCTCCAAGATTTCAGCCGCATCGCTTTCTTGTGCCAGTCTAATCATTATATTCGTCATTCTTCACCTTCTAATACTCCTTTGTATGCAGCTTCACTTAGCTTCACTTAGCTTAACTTAAGGCTTTTTTTCCGCTGCTCCCAACACCTGTTTCCATTGATAGGAGTTTCCCAAGTTTTTTTAACAGCAATGGCTTTCTAGATTCCATGATAAATAAGCATTGAGAAACTTTTGTCATTATATAGATCAAAATAGACTGTTTCCCAATCCCAATGAGAGTCAATAATATCATCAATGGTTGCCCCGTCTGCTGATTGAACATTGATTTCCTTTTCGATGTTTATTTCCCGACTACGTCCATAAGTATTATAGGAATCCTTAAAATCAACAAAATCCCTATTGATTAAAGACTTCATTGATTCAGGCAAGTACATTCTAACACCAACGTTTCTGTTTCCGCTTCCATAATCAATCAATCCCAACTTAACCTTGATCGTAGCTTCATTACCTTTCAGACCCGTTATTTGAATATCCACATCCTTTAAATCTATAGCCCTCAATCCTTCGAACTGCGAAAGATAAATAGATTTAGCCCTATCTAATGATCCTCTCATTATTGGCATCATAAGTACAAACACAGTTATGATGACTAATAGTCTGCTTCTATTTTCAAACCATCTTAATTTAAATAAACCTTTGATCCCGGCAATCAATAATATTAAAGGAAATAATCCGGATAGGTAGAGTACGGAATTTTCAAATCGAATGGGAGGAATCAGATATTGGATGACAGAATAAGAGTCACGCGGCAGTTTATAGGTAAGTAACGCTGATATGAATATAAGACCTAAGTTTTTTAACAATCCTTTGATATCTTTACTCAAACGATACCTCCTTCTAGTTTAAAAGGCCCTCTCTGCCAGATAATAGATGATCGCCAAAATTATGATCGTGCTAAAAGCTAGTACCTAGACTGGCAAAACCGAAATAATATAACCACCGGCTATTAGACTAAGCAAATTTGCGACAATAACATAAATCAAGATTCGGCCCTTCTTATGTTCCTTGATGAAATAGGAAAACCCGATAAGTTCAGCCAAAAATACAAAAAACTCTCCGATGATTAAACTAATTATTAAATAGCTTGGTATTAGCGAACCCCCGTTATTCAGCCAAAGATTCAAGGCCCCCTGTGTAACGAGATTGATTGCCAGAAATATGAGCCAGCTTCTTCTTTGTCGAAACCCGAAAAGCCAAAAAATATTCAAAAGATCATAAACTTTATTCTTATAAGTGATATACGTCTCCTGTTTCCGTTCATTGACTGCTTTCCTGAGTTCCTGATTGGTCATTCCTTCGATATCCATATCGATGATGAATTGCGCCCGTTCCTCCTTTGGGATACCTAAAAGAAGCACCGCCTGGCTGTAGTTCAAATTCGGATTCAAATCCGAATTTGAGGAGGTAAGCTGTTCGGCTCCGTACTCTTTGAAGATACGCATCAGTTTATTGGCCCTGCTCTGGGAGAAATCCACCGACTCCTCCAGCCACTTGCCCCATTCTCCATACTTGAGTAGGGCCTTGGCCTCCGTCAGCCGCCTTCCGATCTCGACGGCGGCGGCAAGGTTGACCCTCTCAGCCTGGTATTTGATCATGTTAATTTCAGCCGCGATTACATGCGTGGTGCGTCCGCTGCCCCCCACATTACTCAAATAAATTCAGCTGCTTATTCTCCGTTACCCTAAAGATTGCCTTTTCCAGCTTCTCGTCATGATAAACCGCACTTTCATCGCGGATAATTTCTTCAAATTTCAAATACTCATTCGTACCAATGGAACTGGGTCTGATCTTAAGCATAAAAATCAGGTTAAAACAATTAAGGATGGAGTTTTGCTTCAGGTCGGACAGACAAATAAGCTGAGTTCGATGTTTGCGGGCAATTTCAAAGAGCGGGTTGAGCAGGTGTTCGGAGGAAATGGGGCCAAAGGGGTTATCCATGACCAGAACACTGGAATCTTTGTCTTCCTCGGCACCCGCAGCCTCCAGAGTCCGCGACCGGGTATAAGCCATTAAGGCTGAAAGTACCGAGAAGTAGACGACGAACTTTTCCCCGCCCGAGTTCTCCCGCATGGCATCCTCCCAGGTTTTCAGGCCGCTGTTTTGCATGTTGAGATCAATTTTAAAGACTTTCACCGGAATATGGGAAGTATTCAAGTAAACGTTCAATAATTCCCGGCTGTACATCAGTTTAGCAATCGACTTTTTGACCTCATCCTCACTTTTTTCCTGTCTGGTTTCCTCCCGGACCTTGGCAATACACTCTTCAATATAGTCCTTCATCCGGGTGCCTGCTGCTTCATTGGAATCCAGGGATAGTTCAACCTTGAGCATTTGCACGGGTCTGCTTCTTCCCTGTAAACGCACCTTGGAACGATCAGATATCCAGTCGATTTCCTCGTAAAATCTCATGGCTTGAAGCAGGCTCTGCTGGACCATGTCCTTTTTGTTGCGCTCCAAATTGGAGAGCTGGGTTTCATGAAGCTTGATCAGTTCCTTAAGTTTTTCTTTATGGAGGCTCATACGTTCATAAAGGTAATAGAAATCATCAAAGGTCATACTGGCCTTATCCCAAAGCTGGTCCAGGCCTTTGAAAATATTGCTGATATTCGGATTTCTTTCCCGGTAATTTGCTTTCAGGCCTGTGTAGTTATTTCTCAGCTTGCCTGCTTGGGCTCTGTTTTGATTCTCAACGGTCCGATAGCCTTCCCCCAAGCCCTCGGTTTGAGTCTTAACATCCTGCTCCGGCCGAAAGTCTTTCTCCGGTTCAATCGTCAGATCTATAATATAGGAAGTGATTTGATCAACTAGCTTGTTATAGTCATTAATCTTACGGAATAAGCGGCTGTTTTCCTGTTCTAAATGGGTTTGCCGTATTGCCAGCTGCTGAAGGCGCTCCCGGAAATCCCCTTTAATGTTTTCCGGGCTGAGAGGGGCTTCCGCTCCCAGCTTTTTCACTTCCTCCTCGGCAATTTGACGTGCTCCCCGAGAAGCACTTTCAATTTTGGCGGCCTCAAGGGTTTCTTTCTGCAGCTTCTTACTTAACGTTTCAAGCGCAGCGACTTCCGAATTAATGGCATCAAGGGTTTCTTCAGCGTAGACTGCTTTACTGTAGTCGTCTTCGGAGATTCCCAATTTACCAAGCTCTTTTTCCTTTTTACTGCATTCTGTAAGCAGATCTTTCCGGCGTCTTTCCAGCAGTTCGATTTCCCCGCTGTACTTCCTTTTCAAGGATTGGAGCCTTTCTTCCAGCTCTTCAAGGGTTCCTGGGACGATTTCCGCTTCAGGAGCCTCTTTGTAGAGGAGTTGTTTTTGTTCTAAGGCTTTAGATTCAGTCTTCTTGTTCTCAATCTCTAAGATTAAGCGCTGAATCTCCTGTTCAAGCCCTCTCTGACGTTGGGCTAAGTCGGACTTTCTGCCCTCTGCTCCCGAAATCCCTTCGCTCACTTCAGACAATCTCCGCCGGCAGGCCTGGTAATCCTTCTCCTGCCCTATCCAGGCTGCAAACATTTCCAAAGCTGCCTGAGCTTTATGTTGAGACTCGTTGTTTGCAGTAATTTTTTGTCCCAGTTCTTCCTGAGTCTGGCGCAGGTTTTCTGTTTCCTGGGTCAGGCCTTCTAATTCCTTGTCCAACCTTAGAATCATATTTTCACTGGCGGCTTTCTTCTTGCCTAAGAGATAGCGATGATCCGCTTTATAATCAAAACGCCCGCAGATGGTTTGCTTGGCAACAACGTCATTGCGCTCCCCCGTATAGTGCTGATATTGTTCCTCCGCCTCAGCTTGTTTTTGTCTCAGTTCTTCTTCCAGCTTTATTAAGCCGTCATTATCAAATACCCTGCCCTCATATAAACAAACTAAAGAAATCCCTGCCTCCGTCTGAATCAAATGATCCGTCTTAGTGGATAGGTGCACACTCAAATCCTCATAAGCAATAACCGGGATGGCCGAGCGCAGAGTCAGGTTCTGAATGGACTCAACCAGAAGTTCAATCCCCTCTTGGGGCAGAATCAGGGCATAGGGCAGAACCGGATTGGCTTCCAGCAGCCTCTGCCTTAGATCCGGGGTTTGATTGCGTAAATAGGCCTCACCGGTTTCATAGGGAATATCCTTATTGGCCAGAACCGCAATCAGTTCCTCCGGTACATGTAGTCGTCCGTGTTTCAGGGAAAACAAGGACTCCGCTGAAGCGTCCCGCATACGCACGGCCTCTTCAAGGCTGCGGGCCAGATGTTTGAGCAATTGGTTAAAGCTTGTGTGCAGGCGTTCCTTGTCAAAGCGAAGATCCGGGTCAAACCCATATTTTTGCAGAATTCTCCGGATTTCCTGTTCTTGCCCTTCGTAGTCTGCAATTTCTTTCTCCAGGGACCGGAGTACATTCTTTTCGCTAAGCTGTGATTCCCGCTTAATTTGAATTTCTTGGGCTGCCTCAAGTTGTCTTTGCTCAAGTCGGCCTTTTTCTTCCCTGAGCTTTTGCCCTTCCAACTGCAGGTCATCCCAAGCCTGCTTAAACTTGGCTCTTGTTTGGGCGATGTCACTCTCCGCTAATTCTCCCAGCAGATTTCTGTTGAGATTAAGCTTGAGTTTAGCTCTGACCTCCCGTTCTTTATTTTCAAATTGCAGTCGTTGCTGTTCAAGCCGGCCTTTCTCTCCTTCATAATTCCGCAATTCCTGTTCCAGATTGCCTGAGTCTTGTTTCACCTGCTCCAAGGCGCTTTCCTGATCCGTTTTTTCCTGATTTAAGCGCAGCAAAGCCGACTCAAGGGTTTGGGAGAGTTCCTGAGTTAATTTCCTGAGAGTATACTCCAGATTTCGCATCCGCTCATCCGTATTATATTGAGATTTCGAAACATCGAGCTTCTCATTAAGCCCGGCAAGCTCCACCTGTTTTGCCTTTATTTCGTCTCTGATTCCTGCGGCCTGCATGACCATGCGGTCGAATTTTAAGGCTTCCAGCTTTTCTTCGTTCTCCCTGCTCCGCTTTTCAGCCGCAGTAAGTTTCGTAACGGCCAAGGCAAGTTCGTCGTTTCTCTGCCAGTAGGTGTTGGAGCGTTCCTCCAGGTTAATCTGCTGCTGCTCCAGTTTCATGGTTTCTAAAGTCTGCTTATTTTCTTCCTGAGTTTCTTTGAGCCGGATGGTTTCCGAGTCCAAATGATGATGTAAAGCGACGAGTTTTCCGGCCAGGCGTTTTTGCTCTTCCAAACCGTTCAGCAGGTCTACTAAAGTGTCCAACTGCTCACCATAAACCCCCAGAAATTCATCAAGAACAGCCTTTTCCAAAATAAAGCGTTCATTCTCAACGACCTCCCGCACTAAACCTTCCAGCATTTCCTCCAGGCGGTGTGCTTCGGAACGGTCTTTGTAGATGACTTTCTCGATGGTTTTGATAATCCATTCGTTTAAGAGCTGGCTGGAGTTTTTATACTTTTGGAAGATTTCATCGAGACCGCCTTCGTGGTCATTAATTTTGGCAATAATATTTCGCCATTCATCCTGGGCAATCCCAAATTCAGCCAGGCGTTTCCGGTAACGTTCTCCGTCGTCATCGTAAAAACAGCCCACATGATAAGGATCTTTCCGCTCTCTCTCGCTCAGCATTTCCCGCGCTTCTTTAAAAGGCTTGATCTCCAGGATATTGCCTTTTTGGCTAATCAACTCCATATGGGCCAGGTCAAAGGGGTTCGACCCAATATAGTTTGAGGTAAAGGTAAAATACTTGACCCGGTTTTTCTCGTCCTCAACCCCTGAAACTTCCACCGAGACCATCCCGATACCCGTCAACAAATAACCGGCGGCTCCGTCCAGCTTCCACTCGATCAAGACATAGGCCGGCAAACGCTTTTTGCGAAAAAAGGCCTTGATTTGCCGCCCCTGGATTTTGATTTCCGGAACAATGGGCTGAAAGAACAACTGGACCAGGACGCTTTTTCCCCCGCCATTGGCCAAACTGAGCAGGGCATTTTCTCCGCCGTGAAAGTTAAAGGTCTCGTCCTGAATATGCCTGGAATCATTATTGTAAGAAAAGTTGATAATTCGTATGCGGTTGATTCTAGGCATCCGGTACAACTCCTTCGAAGAACTCTTTGATCTCTGCTACCCGGCTATCGTCCAGGTAATAATTTAACATTAAGTCATCCAGTTTTTTGGTGGGACGCAGTTCACGATCTTCATCCACAAGTCTCAAGAGATTTTCCCGCTCGAAAAGCCGGCAGGTGTTTAAAATCGTGCCGGTTTTTGTTTTGCGGCCTCTTTCCTCGAAATCCTGTTTGCTGTCCCATAGCTCGGCGATTCTGGTAAAATTCAAGGCATACTTTTCCTCAAGAACTTTAGTCTCTTCCCGGTCTGCTAAGGCCAGGGCAAATCGTCGGTCCAGCTCTTCAATTAACTTGCTGATTCTCAGAAATTCCCGCTGCTTGGGATTGCGATTCCGTCCTCCGTAGAACAAGTACAAAATGAACATGGAGATATAACTGAGCAGGTAGGCATCGACCAGCCGGGCATCCGTTGCTACCCCTTCCCTTAAGTCCTTAGTTGTAAAGCCCAGGACTCCGTTCCCGCTGTTCGGCAGGAGATAGATGCTTCCCCCCACTTCAATGGCTTTAAAATCAAGTTCCTCTTCAAATTCCGCCAGGATGGCCCGAACCTCAACATTGCGAAACTCCAGGAAGAGGTCTGCCTCGCTTTCCCGATCCAACTGACCCTTTTCCAGTAGTCTGCGATAGATCTTCAGTGCCGTTTTAATATCCCTCACTCAAAGCTCACCTCAATCAAAAAATCGCTGATGGCGATCCGCCTGCTGAACATCCCTTCCCCCACCTGGGTCTTAATCTCGTGTTCAAACAGTTGCTCATCCGGTTTCCTAATCTCCAGTTTTTTGATTCCATATAAATCCGGCTGGGTATATTCAATCCTGTACAAACAGTAGCTGACATCCAGCTCCCCGGTGGCATTGGCTACCACATCTTCCTGCTGGGCTTTCCACTTCTTCAAATCAATAACCTGAAGATCATAAAGCTTGAGCATGGTTTTAAAGATCAAATCATCCGCTGTCAGTTCTTGAGCTAAGTGGTTATTGGTCTCTAAATCCTGAAAAAACTCACTGAACCGGAAGGACTCCTGCCTCCGGTGAGCATACTCTAAGAGACTGCGGATAAACTCCAGGTTAGAGTCATTAAGTTTCTCAATTCTGCGCAGCTCCAGGTCTTCGCCTAATTCCTCCAGGAAAATACCTGGCGCAGCCTCTTCTTCCTTTCTCAGCTGGGCCTGCCTTTCATAGACCGTCAGCAAGTTCAGGATTCGATCCGGATTGGGTTCAAATAAGGGATTTAATAATTGCCAGAGAGAAGAAATCTTAGATTCCCTACAGGTTTCCAGGGGTTTTAGGATGGTTTGCTCAAAATCATAGTAGCGGGCCCTGGAAAGAGCAAAGGAATCGGCAATGGTTTCCTTATAGATTCTGGAAAGACTAAGCCGTTCCAGGATCAGTTCTTTTTGTTCGCTGATGGTCAGATTAATATTTCTGCGGATCACAGCAATCTCTGAGCGGGCTTTAGCCATTTGCTCATCTAAAGCTCCCCGGGTGTCTGCCTCTTCTCTGAGGCGTTCTTCCGAGAGGACAATCATCTCCCGGATCTCGCTCATCATGCTGTATTCTTCTTCCAGTAAGGAATAGGTACCGGAAACCAGGCGCTCAAATTCCTCAATATTGACCTCGTAAATATTTTCCCGGACTTTCTGAACAAACTGGCGGATGTCGTTTTTCTTTTGCCGGATCATTTGCACAAGGTTCGCACTCTGTCCGATGGCTTTTTTATAATTTTTGCGCTTAATCAGTTCGCGCAGTTTTAATTCTTCAATGGTAAAACTGATTTCCTGCTCCACTTCCTTGGTGCGAAACAGCAAATCATACCCTTGATCCGTTAATTGATAATTGATGATGTAACCACGCTGGTCATCGATAAGCTTATCGTCGATCAATCTGATCCGAACCTGCTCCATTCCCTGCCCGTATCTCATAACCGGATAATACCTGGCCTCGCCGCCATTTTGCAGGATATCCTTAACGATGTACTCGCTGAGCCTGCGCATAATTTCCGGAGAGCCTGGGGACAGACTCGCCCTTCTTGCCTCAGAAACAAAGGACTTGTCCCCCTGCTCCGGGCTGAAATATTCAGGGATAATCTGAGCCAGGAAATTGGCAATGCTGTCTAAAGTGCAGTCTTCATCCTCGGTTAAGGTTTTTTCCATGATAAATACCAGGACTGAGAGGATTATATTATCGAGCTGACCCGGTTCAAATAATCTCTCCAACTCCATATTTCGATTGCCGCGGTTAATAATGGAATCAATGGCTGCGACAAGCTTCATCCGTTGTTCAAAGCCTTCCAGCAATTCTAGTTTCGAGGTCATCACTTTGTCGCACCTTCGTTTCCCTTAGGTTAGTATTTTCTCAGCAATTTGATAATTGATAATCTCTTGGGGTATGTACCTGCCGTCGGACAAGATAGCTCCGAGCTTCTTTTCCTCAGGCATCTCCAATAAGGAGAGAAATTCCGGAAGCGGGCCAACCAGGCCTCTTTGGTCCGGGGATTTCGGCAATTCCATGGATTCAGCCAGTTGAAGCATCAGCCGGTATAGTCCGGCGAAAGGTTTTAGATCCAGGGCAGGGTTGGCATCCCTCGTCCGAAAAAACAGGCGAATTCCTTCCCAGTCGAGATCTCCGAAGTAGAGAAACTCAATGGGAACACGTTCTCGCAATTTGTTATCTGCAGAAGAGTTTTCTTGTTGGTTGTAAAGTTTTTCAACCAACAACATGGTCGCGAAGTATTGTTCCAAGGCGCCTTTTTTCGTAATCTTGTTCCCTTCACCATAAAGGAGTACATCGACAGCCGTACCGGCAATGATATTTTTTCCTGTTGCTTGCATCAGCCTGCGAAAGGTGAACCATGTGTCTTTATTCTCGATCACCAGAACAGTCCGTGATCCTCTTTGCGAGTGATGATATTCGAAAAATGGTTCGGGAGTATCATAATAATTAAGGAAATCATCTTCTAAGTGATTATATCTCAGCACTTCTTTAACCCTTGCCAGATGTTCATCCAGCAACTTTTCCCTGCCCCAGATTGAAAACGAACGTTCCTTGCGGGACATGGGTTTTGCCAATAAGTCCTGAGCAAACCATAAATACTTACTGATGCCTTCCAGGACTGCCAAGTGTTTTTTATATAAATCCGGTCTTTGTAAATAGCCCGCGATATTCAAACCCGGATTGAGCCGGCGAATGGACTCGTCCAAGCCGGTATAATCCTCCCGGGGTTTAATAATCCGGTATTTATTAAAGAGCGGCGGCAGTCGTCCATTCTTTTTTGAGGACTTTATCGGAACGAGAACTCCGCTCTCGACCAACTTTTCAACTTCCATATGAAATATATAGTAATCAGGTTCTGCAAAGAGGCGCTGCAATTCCTGATCAGAAATTGTATTCTTAGCATTACAAAGCAATTTATTTTTTGGTTCCATGCCAATCTCCTCTTAGCAATTTCAAACAACAATTTCTGACAATTATAACATAACTATACCTTTTTCTATTAGCATTGACAACGATTATGCTTGTTAACCCGGACCATCAACTGCGCTGCCGAAAAAAGATACTGCTTGCTTTTTTTGCATTCCTTCAGCATACCATAGGTGAGCCGGTTACATATTTTACAATCTATGGGTATAATATTAAATAAGGACTGACGTGTTGTGAGCACGCCAGCCCGGCAGATTGTCTAACCGAACGGTTAGCCGGAACTACGGGTTATAAGAAATAACCGCGATCTTTGGCAGGGGCGGTTATTTCTTCTTCATGATCATAACAATGAGTGTCGCAAATGCAATCATGAGATACATCGCCTCAAACATTGAGATCATCTTACCACCCCCTTTCGAAAAGGGTGTGGCTAACTCTGAATTCCCCAACATCATGCTCCCCGATAAACTCCTCCCGCTCCTTTCCCGGGATCCCCAGGAGGATAAGCGCCTGGGTGTAGATCAGATTCGTCACCAGTGACGAATCTGGATGGCCGTTACTGTCGGGGGAGGCAAACAATTTTGTCCCGTACTCTTCGCAGAGCTGCATTTACCTGTCGGCCGTTCGCTGAGAGTAACTGACCGTAAGGGGAAGGGTTGTGCCGTGCTGAATCCAAACGTGAGATTAGCATTTCGAAGTAAATGTACCGCTTTAGCGAGCTCATCTGCTTCCTCCGATGAGGAAGCTCCCGTCGGGAAAAACTCTACAGCTTGTTGTTTAAGGAGTAACTTTCTTGAACCAATAGTCATTATGGACATAGGGATTACTAATACTTAATAAGAATGCAGCTCTTGCACCAAACTTTAGATTTTAGCCTCTTTTGATAGGAAATCGTCGTATTCCATGCTTCAAGTGGATCAGAAGGCCTTTTCCGACCCGAGCACAATGTAACAACCTGGACGGCCATAACATAAGATATTGTATCCCCGTTGTTAAGCCTGCGGCGGATCGAAAAGGGAAGAAACCCGCTGCTCTTTAAGAGTTCAGCGGGCTTCTTCTTTATTGTCCCAGAAACAACAACGCTGTCATTCGGGACATGCTCTACTTCTCCCCATCTCCGGCATATGGAACGATACTCTTCTTAACATTCCGAACTCCACCGAGTGGATTTGAGACATCCCCCTCATAACGGGGAATAACATGAATATGCGCGTGAAAAACGCTCTGTCCGGCAGCTGCTCCCACATTGACCCCCACATTGTAGGCAACGGGGTGGAAGCGGCTATCTAACAAATCTTTTACTTCCTGTACTAATCTCCAGATGCCCAGAACCTCTTCTTCGGTTAGGTCAAAGAAGCTGGCGACATGCCTCTTGGGAATAATCAGAACATGCCCTTCATTGACCGGGAACTTATCAAAAAAGGCCAGGGCTAGATCGTTGCGGACAAGGATAGCTATCTCTGGGAGTTTGCAAAAAATACATTCACTTATTTTGCTTCCCCTACTTTCCTAAAGATGTGATTTTCTCTCTTACGGGCCTTTTTCCGAAGTGCATTCTCCTGTCGTTTTTCATACATTTTCCGGATCCAGACACTTACAGGAGCCTTCCACTGTTCATTTTACTAGGTTTGTTTTCAATTAAACTTCTAGGATTTAATCCCATCTCTTTAGCCATTTTTAAGCTTTCCGCTGGCGCGGTGGTATCGCACCGAGACTCCTATACAAAAAATTCGGTTTTGAAGATTGATTACCAATAAATTAAGTTGACAAGGCCCTTGGGGCCGGGTTTATATTTATTCAAAAGGTGGGATGGCAATGGAGAACGGGTTAAAGATCAGCGATTTCGTTAAATTAACCGGGAGCACACTTAAAACCGTCAGATATTATCATAAGATAGGTGTGTTGCCTAGACCGGAGCCCACCACAGTGGGATACCGTTTATATGGACCGGTAGAGCTGAATCGCATGCGCTTAATCAAACATTTAAAATCTCTGGGGCTGGATCTCAAACGCATCAAAAAGATACTAGGTGATGTGAACAATAATGCAACCCTGCGGGAAGTGTTGCAGTTGTTACGAAATGAGCTCGTGATTGATCAGAAAACCATTGAAGAGCGTATTGCGAAGATTGATAAAATGTTGGAACAGGGCGCGGTACACCTTGATCAGGATTCTTTTAAATCCCCTACTTTTCAAAAGATGGCTGAAATCCTGGGAGCGGATCAAATTGACAAATATGCACAAATCTGCCCGGAAATTTATAACCAGCATCAAAAATTATATGGCATCCTGGATGATTTCCAATGGGATGAGTATTACCAGGCTAGTTTTCGAACCCTGGCAGAGTTTTGGAAAAAACACCCCGAACAATATGAAATAGCTTTGGACTATGGAGCACGGTGTGCCAGGTTAGCATCCCTGTCCGAAGATGATCCTGAGATTGAACATCTCGCTTTGGAAACGGCCGAATTTATCATAAGTATACATTTGTTGGATGAGTTCAACCCGCAATTTCAACCTCTTTACAGCTTACGTAATGAAATGATTGTCGACACCCTCCCCCCCGCCCGGAAAAAGTTTGATCAGCTTATTCAACAGTATCTCTATCCCGAATTTGATAAACAACAGGTTGGTAAAACGAGGACAAAAATCAAGTGACGCAACAACCTGGTTAGCTGCATAAAGTCAGTATTAGTGCCGACGTTATTGCAGAAATGGGAGGTGGAATTTATGGGAAATGTAACACTATCAAAGTCGAAAGCGTATCAGGTGCCAGTTTTCATAATGATTGCGTTGGGGTTGATCTTGTTTCTTACCGCCGGATCGCTAAACTTCTGGCCGGGATGGATTTTTTGGACGATTATTTCGGCTCTCACCATGTTCATCCCAACTTATTTCTTCAAGAGAAACCCCGACTTATTAGCCAGGCGAATGCCGGTCAAAGAGCAGGAAGAGGTGCGAAAATCACCCACTATTTTAAACCTGTTTTTTCTGATATATTTTATCCCAGGTTTTGATTTCCGTTTTCACTGGTCAGTAATGCCGATTTGGACGATTGCTGCGGCAAATTTTATGGTCTTCCTGGGCTACGTTTTTATCATTATAGTCTTTAAGGAAAACAGCTATGCTTCTGCCAATATAAAGGTTGAGAAAGAACAGCAGGTTATATCAACCGGCACCTACGCTATAGTACGTCATCCAATGTACACAGGAATGCTGGTAATGACGCTATTTACACCACTGGCTTTGGGGTCTTATTGGGCTGTCATACCTGGTCTGCTTTTTATGCCATGGACGGTTATCAGAATAAAAAACGAAGAGGAACTGCTGTTAAGAGAACTTCCTGGCTACCGGGATTATTGCACAAAGACACCTTATCGTTTAATACCGTCGGTTTGGTAAAAATCTCAACTTGTACAGATGTTACTCAGGGCATAGACAGCCTTGTTAATGGTTATAGGCCTTTTAGGACATCATGATGTCCTACGGCTCGTAAAATAATGGTATCCTTTGTCCGTTCAAAGATGATACTAATATCCATATCGGCATAGGCTTCAATAAACAGAGTGTCTTCAATCTTGTGAGTTTGCAAAGATGGATGCCTTGGGTTATCGGCGAGGAAGCGAAGGGCTTTTAAAACTTGTTTTTCTTCTTTTGGCGTTAATAACAGAAAGTCTGTATCAAATGGTTTGGTTCTTATTATGATTGGTATGGGCAAGCTCCTCCAGATCTTTAATAGCCTCCTCCATGTCGCTGAATGTCTTGTATTCGCCGTTTTCAAGAGCTTCCTGGCTTAGTTTCATTTTTTCTTGCCATTCTTTAGTCCAAAAATATTTTTGATATTTATCAACCCAGTCAACGGGTCTTAAAAAAATCCCCCCGTCTTTTTCCTCAATTAAGACATGATCTCCTTCATGCAAATTAAGATCTTTGGCAATTTGAGCCAGACTGACAATCATTCTTTTTTGAATTTGCTAAATAATAGCCACTCGCTTTTCACCTGCTTTCACAGTTTAGTAGTATATACAGCTTAACACCGTTCGTTTGGTATATAAACATTAGTCCACAAATAACAAAAGCACAGATACATCTCAGATAATGGCTGTAGATGTCTGTGCGCAGGGATTCCCTTGCGATGTGCAGCGAATCAGGTTCGTCATTAAACAGCACACAACAGGCGGCCGAAATAGTTTTCATCCCGTCCTGCTCTTCCTGCTTCCTGAACGTAATTCTCCAGGGAATCGGAGATGTCGTAATGCATGACCAAGCCCACATCTTTCTTATCCACCCCCATGCCAAAAGCTGAGATGGCTACCATGATCTGAAGTTCTCCCCGCATAAAGGCATCCTGATTTTCGGTTTTCTCCTGCTTGTCCATCTGACCATGGTAGGCTCCAGCCTGATAACCGTCTTAGCTTAATCTTTGCGCCAATACCTCTGCTTTGCGGGTCCGTGACACATAGATGATCGTCGGACAGTTCTTTTCTTCGATCATGTTTCTAAGGGTGTTGTACTTATCCTCCTCATCTTGCTTCTCGAACACCTCATAATGAAGATTGCTTTGGAGGCATTGGAGCTAAAGACTTCCAGTTCCAGGGCTAACTTTTCCTTAAAATAGTCCCGGATATCTTCGATCACCTTCTGCTTGGCTGTCGCCGTAAAACAGGAAACAGGAATCCCTTCCGGAAGGCTTTTCATTTCTTGAAAGCCTTTGATAAAGTCCCCAATATATAAATAGTCCACCCGGAAATCCTGTCCCCAGGAAGAAAAACAGTGAGCTTCGTCGATGACGAAACGGACTACATTTCTGCCTAAAAGCAACCGTTCAATGGTCTTGGAACGTAAAGACTCCGGCGAGATATACAGGATAAAGGCTGAACCATTTTCTACTCGTTCCAAAGCCTTGGCTCTTTCGAAGGGGTCCAGCAAACCGTTAATCGTCACAGCATCTGTGATATTCAATTTTTCCAGGTTATCCACCTGGTCTTTCATCAAGGACTGCAAAGGAGAGATAACGACGGTCAGCCCCTTGGTGCTGACCACGCTCATTAAGGCCGGCACCTGAAAGGTAATGGACTTGCCGCCCCCGGTCGGAAAGACGACCAAAAGAGATTTATTGTCAACTGCGGCTTGGACGGCCTTCTCCTGTAAAGGTTTCCCGGCATAGGTTCGGTAATTATCAAAGCCAAAGAAACGCTTCAGCCCTTGATGAACGTCCAGCGCCTGATCGCAATACCCACAGCCTGTCAGGCACGGGCTGCTTCTCAATAAAAACATGATCCGTTCTACTGCCGGATAACTCTTCAAAACCCAGGGCGGCGTGATGGAATACCGGCTATTAGTATTGATCAACGCCAGACAGTAGGACAGTTCGATGGGATAGTCCACGATTATTTTGGCCAAGGTCACTGTTTTCACAGATTTGGGAATGAAACTTTTCACGAATTACTTTTTCAATATTGATCTTGTCTGCTTGATAACCAAGGAAATGAAAGAAGCCGAAAAACTCCTTTTGGTCTCTCAAGAGCTGATAATAGATCTGTTTTAGACCGGCATCTGCCTACTGAAAGGCTGCAATCTCATCAAAGAAAAGGTCTTTGGCCTTGATGGCGTCATTCAGCGGATTGTTGGTGTCTTCTGTTTGCAGCTTATCGTCCTTGACCAGCTTATGATAAGGTTTGGCAGGAAAAAGAAGCGGGGAAAGAAACAAGGTATCAATAATATTCGAATCATCAAGGCCAGCATCAATGAGGGCATTGCGAATGTATTGCATATCATGATTGAAAATATTGTGGCCGCAAACATATCCCGACCGATGGAGAAACTTGGCGAAGTCAACCATAGAATTGGAGTGAAAGGAGTGAAAGGAACTGCCAACGCCCTTGACACCGCCGATATCCAGCACTTTTCCACTTTTCGGTTCAATTTCGGTATCAATAAAAACGATGGGTTTCAGGTTCGTTTCCTCCTTTAAAGATTAGGTGGTTTTCTAAGCTAAGGTAAGGTAAGGTAAGGTAAGGTAAGGTATTCAGTTAATTAAAACCAATTAGCTAAAACCTCTTTCGATATAATCAGTTTGCCCAGAGGAAAGGTGCATTAGAATAATATAAATAATGGGAAGTTTACTAAATGGGAGTTTAGCGAACAAATATAGTTCCAACTGTCGAGGTTAGGTGCCCTGATAATTTAGAACTAATCAGTTACTTGTGAGAGATTCCGACGCAGGAGGAAATTTATCCCTATATGACGAAGACATATAAAGTAAGATATTCGAACAGTTTCGTATTAATTTATATGAAAGCCAGGTGCAATTTTACGCTTTCTTATATGTATAATTAAGAAAATTATTTTGAGGTGTTTTGGTGATAAAAGAGTATATATTTTTTTCAATAGGTTTTGAAGATATGGATTGGGGACATAAACAGGAAGAAGCCAATCGGAATGCTTTTGTTAAAGAGTTTACCTCCCCTTTCAATATCAAATGTGGATTTGCTGGACAAGGAAGAGTTCCCCTCGATATGCCATATATAGATATCTTTTTAGATAAGCTTAAAAGTTATGCAGATAGTAAGAAAATTCTTTTCAGCAAAAATTGTGGATATGTTCGGAGTTATGAGGGAGATTCCGAGTGGTATAAGTTCCTCCCCTCTAGGTCTATAGAAACAACAGAATATGATGGCTGTATAATGACTTGTAAGGCTACTAACATTCCTGTGGATATCAATGTGGGAAGTGGCTTCTATGCTTATCCATTTGTTACGGATAAGTTTAAAAAGGTAGTAGACGATAATAACCTTAAAGGGCTTGAATTTCTGTGGTGTAAGGACGTAGGGCGGTTTGCTCCCGCAAAACAATGGTATATGGCCATTGCTACGGAGTTTATTGGGAGGGGACTTGATGCTCCTTGGGTTGATGTAAATTCTAAAAGCCTACCTGAATATCAAAAATTTTCCAGAGATTTAGGAAGGATTAGCTCTAATTTTCACATTCCAGCAAAATGTTTATATAAAGATGCCCCAATTCCACAACGCCTTTTAATATATTTATCTATGTGTGATATCGAGAAGTTCACAATCACGTTCTATGAACGTTTTCTAAGAGAATATCTTCCAAAGACAGACTTTGCTTTTGGATACTTCCCCGGATGGCAAGGATTTTACATTAGCAAAAGAGCGAAGGATATTCTTTTACAAAGTAATCTAATACATGAGATGGATTAAACCCAGTGGTTATACTTGATAAGCTTCCGGCAGATGCTAATCAATTAGACAATAAAGAAATAATTCCTACTTTTAATTATGGGAACAAAAAATATATTGGAGAAAATCTCTCTTTTGAGGAACTAAAAAAACTTCATGAAGAGGCAAGAAAATCATATGAAAGGATATCTAAGCCTCGAAAGAAAATAACTATTAAACAAGCCTTAAGCCTTGTTAACTGTGAAAAAAGGAGTAGACCAGACGATTTCGAAAAACGTTTAAGCGATAAAGAACTTTTGAAGTGTAAATTCGCAGTTCCTTTAAATTGGGTTGAACTACTTAAAAAATCAAATGGTGGATATCTTAATTCTGATTGTTTATTGATTCCACTAAATGGTGTTGAAGAATTCACAACGGAAAAGCAAAGAGAAGGGAAAGGATTCTACGAAGAGTATCCTGAAAATAGAATTTCTGTTGCCAAAATGGCTGATGGGGACTGGTACGACCTTGTCATTGAAGGGGACTGTAATATTGATTGCCATGTGGCCCAGGTTACTTATGAAGGTGGTTCAATACTTCGTGAATGGGATAGTATTGCAACATTTATTTATGACATGATTCTAGCTAATGAATAAAATGGTTTTTAGTAAGCACGCGACTCAACTTCGCTAAAGACCCAATTATCGAAAAGTAAGAGGATGCCGGCGGCTTCCTCTTAACTTTATGACTACTGCAATATTTTTCTCAAAATACACCATGGTTTATAGATAATGAGCAGCAAGTAGAATATTTAATCTTCTATGAAGCCTGCCGATACGTTTCTGGAAATACTATCTCTCTATGAATCGGATTAATTCTTTGGTGAATCTATCCTGCTGGTCATAAAAAAGAAAATGCCCGCACGCCTCAAAGGGTACAAGCCTGGCATACCTGATACTTTTTTTTTGCGCTATAGCCAGCGGATACAGGCAGACCTGATCATTGATTCCGTGAAGAATGAGCGTTGGAACTTGTATTGTTTTCAGATCTTGAAATAGGCCTTCTTCACCCAGCCAAGTTTGGGCAATAGCCGCAGTGGACCAGCTTGCCGCCTGCAGCCCCAATTGGAATATCCAGTCTGACAAGGGGCCGGTGACAGGATTGAAGAAAATTGTTTTTCCAAACTTTCTCAACATACTGGGGCGGTCCTTATATGTACCTTTGATAATGTCAATGACCGCTTGTTTTTCCAAACCATATGGAAAATACGGACGCTGCACAAGGCTCGGCGCCGCTGCGGCAAAAAGGGCGAGTTTAGCGACTCCGTAACCAAAGTGTCGGGCCATGTATCTGACGCATATTGCTCCTCCGGTTGAATGTCCTGCAAGCACAAAATTATTTAAATTGAGTGCTTCAACCACACAGCGGATATCATCTGACAATCGGTTATAATCATAACCGGTCCACGGTTTGTCCGATAAACCAAATCCTCTGCAGTCTATGCCGATGCACCTGTATCCCATCTTGGGCAGTTGATTGAACTGGTATTCAAACAAATTGTGGTTTCCCGGCCACCCGTGAATGAACAGGATTGTCTTGTTCCCTGCGGGATTAATATCCTCCACATAGACCTTTACATTCGGTTCAACTTCGATATAAATTCCCATGTCAATACCCCTATTCCTAAAATTTTTCGCTATAGGATATTCACCTGGGGATTTAGGCGTGTGCCTTTTTCATCTAATAAGCTAATTCACGCGATAAAGGAAATCACTATTGCGGACAACACGCAAGGTAAGCCAAATACGAATAATTTGGTTGACCTAATCTTGAGACTAAGCCTTATGTGTGGTATGATTTTACATGACACCTACAGTAAGGTTAAGCTTTTATGAATGGTGGTGGTTAGGATGGTAACGGTATTATTTTCTCCAAAAGACCTACTAGATCAATTCGAAAGCATGAGTAAAGAGAACTCGGTTCGACAGGTGTTTATACCAGGTAAAGGAAAATTTACAATACGTTTTGAAGACGAAGACCAAAACTCTATTGCAGCCGACGTTCAAGCCAATCCTAATCTCGAACGTATGATGAATGAAGGCTTGGAGGCTTATAAGAGCGGGAAAAGCTACACAACAGATGAATTACTAAAATCATTATCTATTAAGGATTTCAGCTAATGAAATCTACAGCGGTGATTTGGACTGAACCAGTTCGTGAGAAGCTAAGAGCTTTCCGTAGTGAGCATTTTACTGTTGAAGAAACTTTTGACTATGTAGCACAGCTCATCTTAGAAGCGGAAGATTTGCTTTTAAATCTAATCTTAAGCCGTTCGTACACTGAGGAGTTTGGAAAGTTTAAAGGATTTTCTTGGGTTGTTGTGAAAAATTTCAGGATTTATTTTCAAGTAATTGAACAGGACATTGTTATTACAGCAATTTTATTCCCTGGAGAACAATAATTAAAAGCGGAAACACCTAGACGATAATTATCCTGATTGCATATAATCCTTAGCAGAACAGATAAACCATTAAATAACTGACATCAAATTAAAACCCGTGAACACTTAAGTGGCCACGGGTTTATTTTTGCTGAAAATTTGCTAATTAATGTGCTAATAATATGTTAAAAATTTGCGATTTAGCTTGCTATTTTACATTTTCAACTTCAAAACTGAACCCCTTAGTTTCCATAACCACGGCACCGGCTTTTAAAAACAACGGCGTCCAACCCGGATCGGTAGATGGCGCTACCATAACATCTCCCAGCTGCACCAATGATGTCGCTGACCAACCTTGTGGCCCTGGACATTTGCTAAATGATTAGAATTTTCCCAAGCATTTCTCCGTTTGACTCTAAAGAACGGGTAGAAACTACACATCTGATAACTCCTTCAGAATCTCGAATGTTAAGGAACTGATCCAGCACGCTCTCTTCAGAATTAATAATTCCGGCAAGCTCCTGATAACGCTTTTTTGTTCCATACGTTCCATTTAAAACTTCGAAAATATTTAACCCGGCCGAAGGTACTTCTATGGTTTGCTTTTCAGATGGACCTGCATCGCATTATGCGAATTAGCGGAAGTATGGATAACAGATGTAAATATCGGTAAAAAAGGTAATAACCCCTGCTCAGCGGCTCGGAATAGTAAATAAGAAATATGAGATAAAAAACATTATATATTTTCGGTAAGTAATTTAGTCCCTAGCCTTTTTTAAAATTTTCCAAAACTGTATACTTTTTGTTAAATCAATTGTCTTAATAAATAAGCGCAGAACTTCTGGAAGGATTTTAAATGAGAAAAGATGTTCTTACTAATTTGTATAATAAACAAGCTTCAATCATTTATAGATACTTATTAAAACACGGTTGCCGTAGAGAAGTTGCAGAAGAAATTGTTCAAGATAGTTTTGTAAAGGCAATTGAACACTTTGATGATGTAGAACCAGAAAGGCTATCTTCGTGGGTTTTTAAGGTTGCTCTAAATAATTACCGAAATTACCTAAAAAAAGCTTCTGCTAGAGAAGAACTACTAATTGATGAGGCTCATTTTTTGAAAAAATTATCAAACGATAATGAGATAGAAGATATTCTTTTGGTGGAAGAAAAGGCAACTGAAATTCATGACTGTCTAAATAGCTTAAAAGAAAGTTATAAGGAACTATTGATACTGAAATATGAAATGGAATTAAGTTACAAGGAAATCGGAAAGATGTTAGCTCTTCCAGATCAAACGGTTAAGACATATTTATTTAGGGCTAGAACAGCATTTAAAAGTGTGTGGAGGGATAACCATGGGAGATAAATTGAATGGTAATGAGTTAGACCAAATATTCGATGAGGATAAATTAGATAGAGCCATTAAAAAAGGTAAACGAAAATCTACTAAACGAACTGTTCTTATTTCTTTACTTATAGCTTGCTTGGTTTTTGTTCTTATTACAGTAGGAAATACTACGTTGACCATTAACATGAGTAATAAAACTTTTCAGGCTATGAGTGCCTACATCAAACTTACTGTTCCGAACGGCTATATTAGTAAGTCAGTCGATACGTTTGGTTTCTTAGGGGGTAGAAGTAATTACACTATAAGCCGAACCGTAGGGAATAAACCTGTAGTCTTAGAAGAACGGGTACAACCTTTTGGCCTTTTGCCTCAATTCATTATGACAAGAGGGCAAGGAAGTGGTCAAGTGGCTGGCGATTGGCCTTCGACTTATTGGGAATATGGTTACAATAAAATGATTTTTTTCCATCCCCAAATTACCTATAAAGAATATAAAAACGATTTGGCAAACTTAAACCAAATCGGAAACGATAAATTCATTGAGGTTGGATTATCTTTTGATAAGCCCTACACTATTTCTGAATTATCCAATATACTCCCTAATGTTAATATAAGTTGGTACTGGGTAGATACTTTTACGAAGGATGATTTGGATCGCTATGAGAAAGAGGCAACGGAATACGATGCTAAAGCCACCTTTATTAGTGAGTTCGATGCTTTAGGTGTTGATATAATACCATCTATGAGTAATGAAAGCTTTGGCTCTGATTACAATAGTTTCCTTTATAATTTAAAAATCAGTAAAAACAAAAAATTCTTGGACATCTTTAATAGTCTAAATTCTAAAGGTTATACAGACCCCTCGAAGGTTCCTATCCTGGGAACTATAGCTTATGGTACAAAGGATCAACTTGAATCTCTAATTGGGAATTCTCATATAAAGGCCTCTTCATTTGGTGTAATTACTGAAAAGTATTAATTTCCTCAAACTTATACTAACTATAGTAGAAATTAGCCATGACCAGATAATGTCACGACTAATTTTTATACTCTAATATCTTACTATCAGATGCCAATTAAGTGTCAACTTGTGATCCCTTCGAGGAAGTTAAATAATATTGAAGCCAATTTAAGCAAGTATTTTTTTAAGCCTTGCTTCCTTAAGCCACTGCGGGAATTCATTCAACAGCCTTTCGTACAACTGTTCATCAGATATCCGGTCAATATCATCAAGGGCAAAAAAGTTGGCATTATCGACTACTCTGCCATCCATGGTATCTAACTTTTCCAGGATGCCATAGTTTTCTGTAAAAAGACACGGCATTTCCGACATTGTTATCAGCATCATTTTTCTTAACCCCAATCAGCTTTGCTTTCAAAACTGCATATGTTACTCTCCTAATCAAACACGGAATTTGTCAGTCAGCATGAAGTATACTAAACAAAAATTATCTGTAATAGTCAAATCCGAAATGCTTACTGTAGCCGCGTTAGATGTGATCTGATATACTTAATTTGGGCAGTATCATTAGAACTGCACCTTTTCATAGGAATCATTTAAGTATACTGCCTGTATCCGTTGCGGACCAGGACAGAGGGATAAAACAGTTCTATGTTTGATAAGTCCCTTCTGGCTAAAGGGACTTTTTTTGATGCAAAGATTGTTTTGTCACCTCTCCTGAAAAAAGGAGGAAAAACAATGAAATCAACAAAAGACTTCTGGGAACTGAAAAGTCAGAGAAAGAAAATTGTAATGGTTACAGCCTACGATTATCCTTCAGCCAAGCAAGTTGAGCAAGCTCAGGCGGACGTGATTCTTGTTGGCGACTCTCTGGGCAATGTTGTGCTGGGTTATGACTCAACAATTTATGTAACAATGGAAGATATGCTTCATCACGCTAAAGCGGTTAGGCGTGGGGCTCCCGATACATTCATAGTAGTAGATATGCCATTTATGAGCTATCACCTTTCAGTCAGAGATACACTTTTAAACGGTGCAAGGCTTATTCAGGAAACAGGTGCTAATGCAGTGAAAGTGGAAGGGGCTGATGAAGTGCTCCCTCATATAAAAGCACTTGTCAAAGCAGGTATACCTGTTGTATCCCATCTGGGGCTTACTCCGCAATCCGTTGCAGTTCTTGGCGGATTTAAAGTGCAGGGCAAAGATGCCGAAGCCGCAAGAAAAATGCTGGAAGATGTAAAACGATGCCAGGAAGCCGGCGCATTTGCAATTGTTCTTGAATGTATTCCTCAACAGCTTGCCAAGGAAATATCAATGTCGTTATCAATTCCTACTATTGGAATAGGGGCAGGTGTCCATACCGACGGACAAGTCCTTGTTTACCATGACATTCTCACTTATGGAGTGGATCGAGTTCCAAAATTCGTTAAAGCATACGCAAATGCGGATGAACAAATGACTGAGGGCTTACGGGCATATGTAAGCGAAGTAAGAAACAAACTTTTCCCTAGCGATCAGCACAGTTATACGTTGAAAGAAGAAGAATTAAAAACTCTTTAAACTTAGCTGACAGCCTCCGTTTGGCATTTACCCAGACATCATTGCTGATCATATATATATCCTCAGACACTACCCTCAAAAAACTGCACTTCAGTTATCATTCGACAGAGGATAATGTACTGTAGATTAGTCACTAAGCCTCTTTTCAATTTTCTCAAGCTCACCTCTGGCGCGTGACCCAAAAAGAACAATCTGTTCTACGGCATAATATCGACCAATTTCTCGAATGTTTTGAATCAACCCTGCGTCTATATTAAAAGCCATTCATAGGCCTCCTCAAAAAGCGTTTATTTATTTTAAGTGAGAGCAACCATATTATACCACGACTGTGTTGAAAAGATTATCCCTACCATATTTATAAGCTTTGCAGGAGCATTTGTTAAATTTTAATTTCGATCCATTTACATCCTGAATACTATTAACCATATGATTCGTAGTTTGAACGCTTTAACAAGAACTGAGTACTGTAGTCAGGATTGAAAAAACTATTATTATGCAAACAAAAGGCATTCGTATAATATGCCTCATACTCGTCAGTATCTATTACACGATTTCAGTCCCATTGTAAATTAACCCTTTGGCTAGGCATTCTGACCAAAGGGTTAGTAACGTTATTGTCTATCCAGCAATCGCTCTTATGCTTTTATTCGGCCAGCACGAACCCCAGTAATATATTCCATGCAATACTCATCCTGACCGGCCAGGGCTCGAGCAGCACCAAACATAGACATGATAGATTGGTCCAACGGATCAAGAATAAAAGCATCCATACCCACTGCAATGTTCATTACCATAAAAGCCCTGTTTAACAGTTTTCTCTCTGGAAGCCCGAATGATATGTTGGATAACCCACAAACGAAGTGAATCTTGGGGTATTTTAGATGGATCGATCTAACGCTATCGAGAACCTCCACTCCGTATTGATTGTTAACTCCCAAGGGTTTAATCAAAGGATCAAGATAAATGTCATCTTGAAGGATTCCCTCTGCTAATAGATCACTTATTAATTTGTCCGCTACCCGCAACCGGTCTTCCGCTGTTTCCGGTATCCCTTTATCATCCATACAAAGCGCAACAACTTTAGTCTTATATTTCTGTACCAAAGGCAATACACTTTCAAAGCGTTCCTTTTCAGCCGAAATGGAGTTAACCATCGACTGTCCGCTGCTGGCAAATTCCAGACCTACTGCCAGAGCTTTAGGATTCGGGCTGTCAATACACAAAGGCAATTGAACAACTTCTCTCACCGTATTTACCAGCCATGCCATGGTTTCTTCTTCATCGAAAACCCTAGTACCACAGTTTATATCCAGATAATCAGCGCCTGCTTCGACCTGTTCCTTAGCAATCCTTTGAATGTATGCCGCATCTTTAGCTTCAACGGCTTCTCTAATATGCTTCCTGCTCGTATTGATAAGTTCCCCTACAACTAACATTCTAGCGCCTCCTTAATTATTTTTCGAAAAAGTTTGGGCAAATATCTTTGCCCAAACCTCTTAGCCTACAAGTTTTTTGCATAGGTCTGACGCTACGGCAGCGTCCTGTGCATAACCGTCAGCCCCAATCTGATCGCAAAACGCTTGGGTCACCGGTGCACCGCCAACAATTACCTTCACTTTCTCCCTAACACCTGCAGCCTCTAAAGCAACCAAGGTCTCTTTCATATTTAACATCGTCGTGGTGAGCAAAGCCGATAAACCGATTATCTGAGGTTTGTGTTCTTTTACTGCTTCAACAAAGGCCTCAGGCTTCACGTCCACACCCAGGTCGACAACACTAAAACCAACGCTTTCTAACATCATAACCACAAGGTTTTTGCCTATGTCGTGCATGTCTCCGCTTACCGTGCCGATCACTATTTTTCCCGTCGATGGAATATCAGAGGCTGCAATGAGAGGTTTCACGAGTTCAATCCCAATACTCATCGCTTTGGCTGACATCATTACCTCTGGAACGTACATATCTCCGGCTTTAAACCGTACCGCCACAACATTCATGCCAGCAATCAATCCCTCGTTGATGATCTGGCCTGGATCCGTACCACCGTCGATCATCTTCTGAGTAAGATCCTTGGCAACCCTAAAATTTCCGCTAATTACTGATTCAGACAATTCCTTAAAGTCACTCATATTAATTAATGCCTCCTTAAATAATTCTTTTAATGATTATAAAAACCTAACTCATCAGAACTAAAAAAATAATACAGTTAAAACTGGAATCCTTGGTTAAGCATTTTTTATCCGAACCCTTTGTTCCGCTGCTGCAATAATTTCATCAAGTTCCTTTGAAACCTTTTCTGAAAGCGGCTCCGGTTTGTGTTCGTGCAGAATTCGTTTCACTTTTTCCGAAATTCTATCATACATGGATTTTTTGCCTTCGGCTTCCCAACCTGCATAGCCTTGTCTATCCAGCAAAGTCGGTTTCCACATTTCTGTTCTGAAATGCATAAATGTATGTTCCTGCCCTAAGTATGAGCCTCCAGGACCTACCTCATTTATCACGTCATAAGCCAAATGCTCTTCATCAACTTCAATGCCCCTAATCAGTCTTCGAACCATCCCAATGATTTCGTCACCCATCACTAGTTGTTCTAATGATCCAGTTAATCCAAGATCTGTAAAACCAACATCATGGATTAGATGTGCACCGCTGGCAGCTGTTGCAAAAATTTGCAGCGTCGCTTCGATAGCCGCTTGTTGATCGACGACCTTAGAATCGGTTGCGCCTGCAAAACTCCAAATAGGAACATTTAAATAATGGAAAATATCTGCTGAAGCTGCAATCAACAATGTCAACTCAGGGGCTCCGTAACTATGCTGCATTGTCTTCATATCTAATGGTCCACCTTGAATCGCAGCAATAAATGGTGCTCCTTCGTTCTTCAGTTGACTTAATAATAACCCCACTAAAGTTTCCGCAAGACCTTGCGAAAGTGCACCAGCAATTGTCATTGGTCCAGTTCCACCTAAAACCATTCCTGGAGGATAAACAACGGGTAATTTTCTCTCAGCTAAATAAAGCAGTTTTTCTATTGCTTCCTTTGTATGGGTTAAAGGAGAGGTCGGTTCACAATAAATAACTAAAAATGGATTTTTTTGTAACTCTTCCAAACCTCCAGCCACTGCACAGCACATATCGACAATTTCTTTCAGACCATCAACGTCAAAAGTCCAGCCCACGATCGGTTTTGTCGAATTTTCCAACATAGCTCGAACTTCATAAACATCAGCTAGCGTAGCTGTACAATCGGAAATCATGGATAGCGACATCACAAAATCAATATTGGGGAGAGCGTCGGCTACTATAGCAGTATTTGCTACATCTTGTGTAACAGTTTCTCTTCTCTCACCCGTTTGAGGATCACGGAAATTAGGACACGTCGGCCCTGGTCCAAAATAACTATTGTTACCCTCTAAAAATAGCCTTTTATTACCATTCCGATCAGATAACACTATTTTTGATGGAGCAGTACTCAGAGCTTTTTCGATCAACTTTGAAGGTATCTTCACCTTAGTACCCTCTACTGAACAGCCAGCGTTTTTTAATAGCGTCCGAGCTTCCTCCGAATGTACAGTTGAACCCGTATTTTCCAATATCCTCAATGTATTATTGAGAATTTGTTTGATCTGCTCAACCGATAAAACCTTAAATTGCAAAGTTTTGTTATCCGTAAAGTTTGATTCTTTGATTTGAATCGTCATTTGTTATCCATCCTTTCAATGAAATTTGCATATACCAGAATTAGTTTCTAATCGTTGGAGTTTCCTTGTCCAGTCGTTCAGACATCAACTCCTTTACACTCTTGACCATTCTTTAATTTCTAATATTTCTTACCCTCTAACTAATACTTGGTTGTCACCCTTAACACTCTTACTCTTTTTAATCAATTTCAGTAAGACTATCGATGCAACTAAACCGACAGAAACGAATCCAATCATTAGTATGAAGATATATTTATAACCTACAGCTCCAGGATAAGCATCCAGAAAATGGCCAGCAATCGGATTAAAGAAAACATCAGGAGTAAAGCCTATTAAGGACACAATGCCGACGACCGAACCCGTGAGGTTTGACGGAATACCCACTTCATCCAGAGTTGCAAAATATATACCACGCATCATAAATATGGCCAGTCCCATCACGAACATATTGAGAAGAAGTGCAATTACCAGAGAATTGCTGGCTGGTAGTATTAGAAAAACCACCATACATATAAGCATTACCGCAAAACAATACATGACAATTTGTGCACTAGATCCTTTTTTGTCAGCAACAAATCCCCCTAAGGGTCCACCGAAAAATTGCAATCCGTAGGTCCTAATTATTGCGATTAATGCGCCCATAGCCGCAGAGGCACCAAGAACTTGCGTAACATAGGGTGTTAGATACGTTGTACCTAGATAGGTACTGTAGCAAGTAATTACAATCAAGGCAATTAACCATACTACCGGCATCTTAATGATACTTAGAGCATCTAGCAAAACTGGCTTTTGTTCTCCTGTAAATGATGTATCTTCAAGAACAAGCCATGTCAATATTGCAGCGAATAGGTTTGTAAGTGAAAAAATAATTATCACCCAAGTTAAACCTACTACGCCTGCTCCTAAACTTGTAAATACAGCAACTGCACCCATTGCTATAACGGTTGTCAACAATCCCCTAGCACCTTCAAGTAGCCCATAGAATCTCCCTTGCTCGTTACTATTGGCCAAATCTCTTGTTGCCTTAATCATTGCTGACCAAAAGGTGAGAGTTGAAAAAACACCCCAGATAAAGTGAATTATTAATAGCATGTTAAATGAAGGATACGTTGAGAAATAGAATCCTAAAATTCCGGTTGATGCAAAAGCAAAAGTTAACAATTTCCTCGCAGAAACCCGATCCGCTAACCAACCACCAGGAAAATAGAAGATCATGGCAGCAATTCCATAAGCGCTCATAAGCGTACCAAATTGAGTATTATCCAATCCTAGGGCTAGTTTCAAGGAATCATAGTACGTCCACCTTAAGAAGGGTAAGAAATAGATTGCCGAAGCACCTAATGCCATAATAATCAACGTTATATAGCGTTTCTTTGACTTTGCTTTATTCTCCATGTTTTTTCTCCTTCTATCTGACAAACTTGACAAGACGTGTATTTTGCCACCCTAATAGCACATGTTCACCTCTTTCCTTGTTAATTAATGTTTGCAAGATACATGCCATCTAGAAATGAACTATATAATCCCCCATAACCTGATTTTTCAGATTAGCAGAAAATTTTAGTGCATCAATTTTGTGCTCATTATTTTATAAAATGGGTTTATGTGAGCACAATATTGGTGCATAGAGCACAATTTTTAGGCATATAAAAAGGTTTTTTCAAAGAATTGTCGAAAATAATTAAATAAAACAAAATATATTGAAAAAACCATTGGGGGGTATAACACGTGGATGAAAGAATATCTCATTATCTTCAACTATTAGCAGAAAATGCTAAAGAAGGGATGATAATTACAAATATTCATGATTCTATCCTATATATTAACTTATCAGCACGACTGTTATTAGATTTGGAAGACGAGACGAATAGAAGCTTATCCGCCATTATTCCTATAGAGGACATCAAAACCCAGGGAGAGAGACAAAAAACATTTAATCATGGTAACAAAATCCTATCAATTTGTGTCCGTGCTGTTAATGTTGATAACTTACCACTTTGTCTATGGTATCTCTCCGACATTACCCTCAAAGAAAGACGAGAAAAAGAATTGATTTGTTTAAAAACTATCTTCGATTATATTGACGAGGGGATAATAATGTCTGATCCTGAGAGTAGGATAGTTCTCTATAATAAACCGATCTCCAGCTTTGAAGAAATGAATCCAGACCAGGTGATTGGAAAAAACCTGGATGATGTATACAAATCCAGCGAACACGCTAAAGTCTTATCAACAGGGATTCCACTAAAGGATAGCTATAAAAGATATTCAACAACCACTGGCAAAGAGCTCCAAGGTATGGGAAAAACCTATCCTGTAATCAAAGATGATAAGGTGATTGCTGTCTTTTCGGTTGTTCGAGATGTAAGCGTAATACGCCAGCTCCTTTTTAAGGCGGTGGAATTGCAGGAAGGAGCCTACCCCAAAAAAGCATCTTATGGAACCAGGTATACTTTTAAAGATATCATCGGAGAAAATCCGCTCATGACGAAATCAATAAGGGAATCCCAGAAAATTGCACAGAGCTATTCCCCTGTTCTAATCAGTGGAGAAACAGGGACGGGTAAAGAATTATTTGCCCAAAGCATTCACAATTATAAAAACGTTGATCAACCCTTTGTCGCTATTAATTGTGCCGCCTTGCCTGAATCCTTGCTGGAAGGCCTTCTATTTGGGACGATCAAAGGTGCTTTTACAGGAGCGGATAATATGAAAGGTCTTTTTGAACAAGCAGGTGAAGGGACGCTTTTTCTTGATGAAATAAACTCGATGTCCATAATGTTACAAGCTAAACTATTAAGGGTTTTACAAGAAAAATTGGTAAGAAGAATTGGAGCGACGACAGAAATCCCTGTAAATTGCCACGTTATAAGTTCCTGCAATGAAGACCCCGAACAATGCGTGAACAATGGGACTCTCCGAAAAGACCTCTATTATCGCTTAGCACTAATTCGCATTGACATTCCTGCCCTAAGAGAGCGAGGTAAAGATATTGAAAGTCTGGCGGAATTTTTTCTAACTAAATTTGCCCGTCTATACGGTAAAAAAACGATAAATCTTTCCGAAGACTTTCGACGATTTCTTTATCACCACACTTGGCCCGGCAATGTACGAGAATTGGAATACACCTTGGAAAGTTGCGTTGCCATCATGGACGATGAAGAAGAATTATCGATAAACAGCTTACCAACCCATCTTCGTTCAAAACTTGACCAGGATAACTATCCGACTATAGCTATTGCAAATTCCGGTACATTGTCGAGTATTCTCAGAGATGTTGAAAAGAAAGTGATCCTTACTACTTTACAAGAACATCATTGGAATATTGCCCGCTCTGCCAAGGCAATAGGTATCGGACGTCAAAACATGCAATACAGAATGCGAAAGCTAGAAATTGAAAATCAAGCAGTTAGCCATTAGGACTCTAAACTTACTCTAACGCAAAATTTAACGGGCTGTGCCGAAACTTCAGTTTCGGCACAGCCCCAGATCTTAGTACTATATTACTTCTTTTTTATATTCCGGACGTCCTACTGCTGTTACTTCTATCCGCGATTCCATGTAAATATCATTTTCAACCATATTGCCATTAACATAGACATCTTCATAATTGATCACCAGTTCAAAATCTTTGGAACCTGCTTTCTCCGCTGCTGAAGCCGCTCGTGTTTTTGCCTCCGCCAAAGCATATTCTACTGCTTCATCCAATACATTAAAAGTTTTACGTTCCCAGGGAGCATGCATCAGATATCCGCTGCCGGCTTCTCCCGGTTTGATCAGTACTTTAACAGTCTCCATGATTTTAGCTACTGCTGCTCCTACGGCATTGGCAACTTCCGCATCTTCGGGAATCACAAGATCCGTATGGAGCTTTACTGCCATTTTAGGAAGCCAAGTTCTTACAGGAGCTCCGATCCCCACAACTGGTATTTTGACTTTGAATAAACAGTCATGCAACTGATTCGATTCCGTGAACAAAGCCTTATGGAATTCAAATACTTCACAGCATCCGGGCCTTTTACATCATAAATCGGAGACATCATAAGGTTAAATCCAATTCAGGTGGATATATAACTTTAACTGTTTTTTGAAAATAATCGACAAATTAGCTATTCTGTGCATCAAATATACAGGTCCCAAAGATCATATACATTCCTAAAATTGAGGGAAGATGCGAAGTCTTTGATGACTAATAACAAGTCAAATTTTTTTGCTTTGCCTCTTTGCTTCTGAGCGGCATAGCTTATTTGACATCCTCCAAAGGTAATGGTTCTGAATCAAAGTTTTTCTTAGTTGGCCGCGTTAGGTACGCCCGCGTTGGCCTTGTCAGGCACGCCCGCGCATTTCATCGACAGTTTCATAATGTAGCCGCCGAAAAGCATGAGATTGACGAGGGCGATCAAGAAGAACGGGATGAAAAGCGAGTACGAGCTCGGCAGGACAGCTGCGACAGGCGCGCCCATGATGACACAGCCGATAAACAGGGTCAGGATCGGGCACATAAACAGCAGTATTATTATAAGAAGTACCGTGTACAAAATGAGGTTGAACAGGAAGGTACCGGGCTTTGCCACCTTGCTCGCCACTGCGGCGCCCCATTTTCCAATGGGGATTACCATACCGACAATAAAGCCTACAACGATGCCGACGAGAGCTTCGACGAGGAAGTTATGCCAGTCAACCGCTCCGTTTGTGATCAGTCCGCCCAGCACTGTGAAGGCCACGCCAAAAAATATGGACATGAACAGGGTATTATAGATGTTAACTTTTGTCTCTATCTTCATGTCAAAATTACCTCTTTTCAAAATATTTATCTCACGGCCGAATCAATATCAAGCAGAGATTTCATCCTAGTTTCCATTTTCTCCATATCAATATTAAAAACTATGGCTACAAGATCAATAGTAATATCAGATACAGGCATTTCTTTACTTGTTGCTTCTCCGCCGGTAGTAGAAACCATGTATACCGGACCGCGAACTTCGACCAAGCCCTTGATATGTCCGACAATTCCGTTATTTTCCTCCACCCACTCGGCAAGTATCCCAACCTCACGTTCTAAGTATTCCTTGACCTTCGTTAAATCACCGGTGAAATTTCGATTTCCGGAACATACCAAAGCCCCATTGTGGATATGGGATGTTACGCCGTCATGAGCAAATCTCAAAACATGTTGGTGTCGAGCATGTTCATTATCTTCCATATGATTGCTCCATTTCATTAATCAAATTGCTCCAAAATACACTCGGTATTTCTTCTTTCGCTGAGATTGGTATAATTTTAATATTATTTATATAGGGGAAAATGCTCTCTTTAACCTGCGTAAGTTCTATGTCATCAACCAAATCCACTTTATTCATCAACACGATTGAACTGTCTTTTAACTGTTCGGACATTAAGGTTTCCATAGCGTTTTGTAATCTTCTCCATCTCTTGGCGTCTACAATGGTTATAATATAGGCGTCAAGACCAAGACTCTCCAATATCGTTTTCCCGATACTTCCGGGATAAGCAACCCCTGTCGCTTCGATAATCAGCCATTTGGGATTAAGCGTCTTTTGGATATTTGTAATACTGGAGACCAGCTCTCCGGAAAGGGAACAGCAGGCACACCCGGCAAAGAGATTATCCACCTTGAATCCAGCATTTAACAGGATTTTATCATCAATTCCGATTTGTCCAATCTCATTTTCTAAAATGGCGACTTTTACTTCAGATGGATAATCCCATTCCTTACCGACCAAATACTTAGCTAACTGCAATAATAAGCTGGTTTTACCTGATCCCAGAAATCCTCCGAGAATGACGATCTTCATATTATTTCTCCTATATACATTCGGTGTTTAAATTCGGTAATACCCCGGTAAAAATACGAGGATTATTCCCATCAATATTTTTACCGGGGCATCACGGTTAAGAAAGAAATTTCGTATTCAAGTCTTGGGAATAAGCGATCATTTTTTGTATCAAATTATTTCTTTCTACCTAGCTCGTGGCTGTACTTTACTGCTTCCCCGAGCAGTGGCTTCATAACAGCCAGCATATCATTGGGATTCAGAGAATTTACGGTAACGAAAGGGAAGATAACGTAGGAGGGATATTGACCGTAGGTATCAAGGCAGCGATGTACCTCTGCTAACATTACTTCCATTGGTGCATCCACTCTTCCCGGAGCCCCGTTCGAATTATACCCCCCAATGATTGCAATCTTGTCACCATACTCTTTTTGCAAGCGGACAATATCATTGATGGGCTGAACAGAACTCCAGGCTGCCGCGCCAGTATCGATAATGTCTTCAATCAGCGACTCGCAAAGACCGCAGGTGTGCTGAATCGGAATCATGCCAAGTTCTCGGACTGCAGCACAAAGACGTTTATGATGAGGTTTAATTAATTTACGATACGTATCCGGGGACATGAAAAGTCCTCTTTCGGTGGCGATATCGTCGTAATTGTTAAAAATATCAGGATTATAAAACTCTTTGACCTTCTTGGCAAACTCTATCTTATAGTCTGTTATCGCTTCCATCAGTTCGTAGCAGGCTTCCGGTTCTTCAAGCAATGAGATCAATGCTTCTTCAAACCCCATTAAAGCCGCAAGTCTTTCAAATACACCGTTTCCGCATCCGAACTCCAAAGCCGTTTGTTCTCTGTCAAATGGCATCATCTGAAATTCGGCTTCAGCCATTGCCTTCCAGTCCACAGCTTCTAAGTCGGGGAACTTAACAATATTTTTCCAGTTTGCAACTGTTTCCGAGTCTAAAATATATTCGTTAGGAGCGGGAATCGGCGCGCCGCCGCCGGATGCAGGAGTTATCCATCTTACGCCAAACCCGTCATAGCCTCCACCCATCGGACCTTTTTCAAACCATGGGCCCGGAAACGCTCCGAAGCCGCTGCCGGCACAGTCTACTGGAAATACGGGTGTCCGTTCGGTTTCTTTGTGATTGATTGCATTGAGGTAATTTTGTTTTGGTGTCAAAGCCATATCAATTTTCCTCCTCTTAATGGATCGATTACTTTAAGATCTCAGTTTAGACTAAGCAGTGACAAGTTCTTTCGCTTTTACGGCAGCGCTTCCGGCATCAGGAGCGAAACCGTCGGCGCCGATTTCATTGGCGTATTCTTGCGTTAAAGGCGCGCCGCCGACGATGATTTTGAATCCGGTCAGTCCGCTGCCTTTGATTGTCTGGACAGCTTCTTTCATAGCAGGCATCGTGGTGGTCAGAAGTCCGGAGCAAGCAACCAAGGTCACGTTCGGATTTTCTTTGATCGCTTCGACCCATTTGGTTACCGGTACATCGACGCCGAGGTCAACCATGTTAAAGCCGGCGCTTTTGATCATCATGGAAACAAGGTTTTTACCAATGTCATGCAGGTCACCTGCGATGGTTCCGATAATGCAGGTCCCTAAAGAATTAGTGTTATCACCAGCCATCAATGGTTTCAGGACATCAACGCCTTTGGCCATTGCTTTAGCCGCCATCAGCATTTCCGGTACGAAGATTTCGCCGGTGGAAAATCTGTCGCCGACGACGCCCATGGAGTTAACCATGGCCTGCAGAATATCTTTCGCTGCACTTCCTTCATCCAGAGCTTCCTGAACGAGGCCGGGGACCAGTTTGCTTTTGCCTGCCTCGACCATTGCTTTAACTTCATCGATTTTTGCCATTTTAAAATTCCCCCTTAAGATTTAAGTATTTATTTTTATTGATTAACTTAAGTCAACAATTAATTAAAGAACAATTACTCATTGATTAAATTAGGTTTGAATAGGAAACAATCATTATTTCTTCTGACCAAATCTTCCTTCTCTGAAAGCACCGATGTATAATTATCAACGCGTATCCTCCTTGTAAAATATTTTCAATTTTTAATTTATAATTCAATTCTATGTCAGGCAAACATCGTAGTAAATCAGACATCACTATTGACTTTGTCCTATTCGATTTGTACACTATGTACTAAGGTGATGGACATGAGATTATCATTGGAACTAATCAAAGAAAGATTGGGATCTATCGTAAAATACCATAGATTTGGCCTTTCAGCTGCCCATATGAATTTGCCCCGTCCAATTTTTTATTCTGGCGAGGCTATATTAAACTCAAACACACTATACATATCGATTGCTGCAAGTCTGCCGGCAAAAATGATGTTTATGCCGGGATCTTCTTTGGTCTGTATTGACGTTCCGCCAAACTGTTATCACAATGAGACGTTAAATTTATTGGTTGTTGACAAATTCGAAGATATTTTGCTGCTCGGTAATAAAATCCATGATATTTATAATACTTTTGATTCGTGGGAATTTAATTTGCAGCAAAGTACTCCGGAACGGAACGACATTCAATATCTATTGGAAATTTCTGACCCCATTTTTGAAAACGGAATTTCTGTCATGGATTCCGACTTTAAGATCATCGCCCAATCCCCATATCTTTTGTCCGTATCAAATTCTGAGAACGAACTTGATGAATTTGGTAATTTGCCTATTGAGCAAGTCAATTTATTTAAAAATGACGAACTTTATCAACAAATACAAGGTAAAAGAGAAGTTTTTATCTATCCGCAAGGCCTTAAACCTTACAAAGCCCTTTGTAAAAATATTTTTTGGAATGATCAATTTATCTTCCGGATAGTTATCCATGATCATAACCGCGAATTTCGAAACAGTGATTTCCTGCTCTTAGACCATTTCGCTCACTATATCAGTCAGGTTTCGGAATATTACTCGCCTCTGTACCCGATGGGAAATAGTTATTTATTATCCTTGTTTCAAAACATCATTATGGGAAACGCTTATAACCAAACTGATTTTGATAAGGAATTAATCAAGATCGGCTGGAGTCATAATAACGTTTATTGTATTGCCTACATCCAGCCCAGCAGTCAGGATCGCCATATTGCAACCCTGACCTACTTTTGCAATGTCATCATGCGGGATTTTAAAAAGACTTTTGCCTTTATTCATGGTACTAAAATTATCGTGATCATCAATAAGGTTCACCTTGTCGAAACTGAAGATGAATTTTTTACCAAAATTTTTATTTTTATTCGAGAGGGAAATTTTAGGGCTGGTTTTAGTGACTGTTTTGTTGGTCTAAATAACCTTAAAGCATATTGTCATGAAGCAGAAATCGCACTTGAGATCGGAACAGAATGCAGCCCAAACATCTGGATTCATAAATTCTCTGATTATGTTTTTACCTACATATTAAATAAAATAACAGATGATCTTCCCTCAGAATTATTGGTTTCACCCATTTTGTCCCGCTTAGAAGAATATGATCGCGAGAATGGGACGAATCTTTTAAAAACATTGCAAGTCTATGTTAATAACAAATTGAATGCGGTTCAAACTGCCAAAGATTTATTTATTCATCGGTCAACGATGACCTACCGACTGGAACGCATAAAAGAAATCGGACAAACCGATTTTAGAAATCCAGATGAACTTCTCCACATTCAGCTTTCAATGAGGCTATTAACGATAAATAGCTAGGGCTAAATATTTACTTTTCCCCCTATCATTGGAGTATCATAATTAGCTTTTTGTAGAAATTGGAGTCTGATTTTCCCTGTATTCCCTGTACACAGATTAAGCCCACCCTTTAGAGGGCGGGCTTATTAGTTATACTCTTTTTTAGGATTTAAGAATTAAAGTTTTCAGGGCAGTTTTTTTTATTGCTCATCAAGAGTCTCCGGCTTCCATCCGATGAACGAGCTCAGCTCGCCCTTGACATCATCGTAATATGATAGTTATTGAAGGTACTATCTAATAAACTCTTGTACTAATTTATTGAATTTTTCAGATTCTTCGAAGAACATAAGATGTCCTCTTTCTTCAAAAATCTCAAGTTTGGAGTTTGCAATTTTATCATTGTTCCAGACCTGAGATTGCCAATTGATGAAACTCTGTTTGCCACCGATAATTAAAGTCGGAATATTGATTGTGGGTATAATATCTCTCCAGTCATTCAGCCAATGAATAAACATCAATCTGGAAGCATATTCAGGAGGCATTTTTAGATTTTCTTCTATGAGAAACTTTTTATCTTCTTCAGGTACACTTTTCGTTAGCAATCCGTCTATTAGCTGCTTGGTAAATGTTGACTGATCAGTAAAAACATTTTTGCAAGTAGCAATTAATTCATCATATGTCCATAAGCCCAGATCATTTTCATCCGATTTTAGAAGCCATCCTGGTTCATCAACCAGAATAATTTTTGACAATCGTTCTGAACCGAATAAATCCCAGTAGCTCCAAATTACCGAACATCCCATAGACCAGCCAAGTATATTAACATCTTTTAAATCTAAACCAGTAATAAGCTCAAATACATCTTTAGCAAAACGTGAAATTCTATAACCATGTATCGGTTTATCAGATTCCCCGTGACCTCTAAGATCAATTGCGATGACTCTATAATATTTGCTCAATTCTGATATATTATTCTTGAATTCTGCGGCAGATTGAGACCAGCCATGAATCATCACTAACGTTTTACCCGACCCTACTTCCCAATAGTGCAACCGAACACCGTCGTTAACTGTAAAATATTTAGATTGGCCTATCATTTTATTTTCTCCTTTCTTCTTCTCTCAAAAATTGCTCTCTCTTAGTTAGTCAACCTGCATTCCCGACCAATGTGTAACTAGGTAGGGAACTCGACCCCTAACCATTTGTAAATTTCTTTTTGCTTGCCAGTAAGCTCACTTATGCGGCTTTGGCGACCTGGAATATCATATTTTTCAATG
>Ga0074193_1001032_pt1 | contig 38476 bp, 37 predicted proteins | sample EPASupsiteHSE605_FD_64523 | JGI IMG/M metagenome (GOLD analysis project Ga0074193, IMG submission 64523) | Bioremediated contaminated groundwater from EPA Superfund site, New Mexico - Sample HSE6-05 | ecosystem: Environmental > Aquatic > Deep subsurface > Groundwater > Contaminated ... | reverse complement strand
CGAGCTGGGTCAGCCGGATGCAGGAGAAAGAGAGGAGGAGAGGGGGGGGGGGAGAGAGAATGCCATGCCCCGGGCGGCCAGGGCGCGCCCCTGGCCCCGCCGGGGGGCGTCACGCCCCCCGGACCCCCCGCACGGCTTTGGCGGGCGGATGCGCCATGACTTCAAAGCGTCAAAGGGCCTTTCGCCTTCCCCCGTCCAAAACAACCCGATCCCTTCGCCCCTGCCTGCCTTTCCGTCCGGGAGGGTTTGGGAGGGGGTGACCCCCTCCCAATGGCAAGGTCCGGGAGAGGCTGCCCTTCTTCTCCCTTACGCCTGGGCGCAGTCGGCGGGGTCGCCGTGGAGTTTGGCCAAGCCGTGGGGAATGGCGGGCATGATGGCGGCGAGGGTTTCGCGCACGGCTTTGGGGGAACCGGGCACGTTGACGATGATGGCGCCGCCGAGGACGCCGGCGGTGGCGCGCGAGAGCATGGCATGGGGGGTTTTGGCCAGGGAGGCCATGAGCATGGCGGTTTCGAAGCCGGGCAGGCGTTTTTCGATGACGGCCTGGGTGGCTTCGGGGGTGGCGTCGCGGGGGGAGAGTCCGGTGCCGCCGGTGGTGACGATGAGGTCGAAGCCCTGGGTCAGGGCCAGATCGACGAGCAGGGCCTTGAGCTGTCCGGGTTCGTCGGGGAGGATATGGCCTTTGGCGAGGCAGAGGGACAGGGAGGCGGCGCAGGTTTCGGCGATGGCCGGACCGGCGGCGTCGGCCCGCAGTCCCTGGCTGCCTTTGTCGCTCAGGGTGATCCAGGCCAGGGCGATGCCCTGTTTTGCGACGGCGAAGGGGATTTCCCCGGCCGGCAGGCTGCCGGCGGCCAGGGCGGCAACGGTGCATATCCGGCTGGCCGGGATGTCGTCGTTGCCGGGGCGGGAGCCGATGCAGACGATCCGGAGGGGGGGGCCGCCGGCTTGCGGCGTCAGCACGGCGCCGACGGCCAGACGCGGCAGGCGTCCCGAGGCGGCGGTCAGGCGCGGGGCGTATTCGGGAGCCGGCGTCTCGACAAGGTGCAACCGGTCATTGGCAGCCAGGGTGCAGGCGGCGTCGGCGAGCAGGCGAAGGGTCTGGTCCATGGCGGCGTCCTTTGCGGGTCTTGCGGTTTTCCGTGCGTTGGGTCAAAAGCGTGCCAACGATACGTCCGGCACGGGCGGCTTATCAAGCGAGGAAACGACGGATGAAAGGCATCATCTTGGCAGGCGGTTCCGGCACGCGGCTGTATCCCATCACGCGGGTGGTGAGCAAGCAGCTGCTTCCCATCTACGACAAGCCCATGATCTATTATCCGTTGTCGGCGCTCATGCTGGCCGGCATCCGGGACATCCTCATCATTTCGACGCCTTCCGATCTGCCCCGGTTCCAGGAGATGCTTGGCGACGGGAAAAGCCTGGGCATGTCGTTTTCCTACAAGGTGCAGCCGAAGCCCGAGGGGTTGGCCCAGGCCTTTTTGCTTGGCAAGGAATTCATCGGCAACGACACGGTGTGTCTGGTTCTGGGCGACAACATCTTCTACGGCCAGGGGTTGGCCACGGTGTTGCAGCGCTGCGCCGGGCTGGCCGAGGGCGGCATCGTCTTCGGCTACAAGGTGCGCGATCCCAAACGCTACGGCGTGGTGGAATTCGACGCGGCCAAAAACGTCATCAGCATCGAGGAAAAGCCCGAGCAGCCCAAATCGAAGTTTGCGGTGACGGGGCTGTATTTTTACGACAACGACGTGGTGGGCGTGGCCGAGGGGCTGACGCCGTCGGCCCGGGGCGAGCTTGAGATCACGGATCTCAACAACGTCTACCTCAAACGCGGCCGGCTCAAGGTGGAGTTCCTCGGCCGGGGCTATGCCTGGCTCGATACCGGCACCCACGAATCCCTGCTGCATGCGTCGAGCTTTGTGCAGGCCATCCAGGAGCGCCAGGGCGTGCTGGTGGCCTGCATCGAGGAAATCGCCTACCGCATGGGCTACATCACGGCCGGACAGGTGGAGCGGCTGGCCGCGGACATGCTCAAAAACGACTATGGCCAGTATCTGATGGAGATGATCCGGGAAGAATAATTCCGGGAGCGCATATCCGCCAACGGGCGGGGGAGGGACATTGCGCCTTCCCCCGCTTTTTTGCGTCTGCCGGCGGCCTTGCCGGCCAACAAAAAAGCCGCCCGGGGGCGGCTTGAAATCTTCCGATGCGTCGCGGCAGTCCGCGCCGGGCCTCGGCCTAGTGGTGATCTTCTTTCAGAAACTGACGGATACGGATGAAGGCCACGGTGACGATGATGGCCCCGTAGATGTAGATGGCCGTAACCCCGAAGAAGCCTTGTTCGGTGGAATGGCCCATGTTCGTGATGAGTTCCGAAACGATGCTCATAACCTTAACTCCTTCGGGTCATTTGGCGTAAAATCGCGGCGCAGTAATACCCCGCTCCCGACAGGGACGTCAAGACCCGTTGGCAAAATGCGGGGGTCCTGTTCCCCTGCCCCGCCCGGCATCCGTGCGAATGCGACGCGCCGGCCGCCCCGAGGATACCCGGCCAGACCGCATAGCCGTTATGACAGGACGCCTTTCTCCCTCCGGCCATCGAATGCCGCTTCCGTTTTCGGCCGCCCCGGGTTAGAAAATACAAGGACAAGAGGTTTTCCGTGACCGTACGCGCCAGTCCCCCCAACCGCACCCCGGGCGGCATCATCGCCGTCGTGGCCGGACTTGCCACGACCGGCGCCCTGGTCGGCGTGGTGTTGCTCGCAGCGAACTGGTATCGCCAGCACCTCTGGCTGGTGTGGGATGCCTGGGGTTTGCGTTTTTTCTATTTTTCCCTGATTTTCCTGACGGTTTTGCCGGGCGTGTTGGTCGGCGTGCTGGTTGGCCGGAAAAACCGGCTGCGGACGGCGTTGGACTGCCGGGATTCCGAAATCGAAACTGCCAGGAGCGAACTGGCCCGGACCAACCGGGCGCTTATGGCCCTGAGCGCCGTCAACCACGAACTGATCCGGGCCACGGATCGCGACCGGCTGCTTGAGCGCATCTGCCAGGTCATGGTGGACAAATCCGGCTACAGCCTGGTCTGGGTGGGCATCCCCGAATCCGGGCCGGCCAAACGGGTGCGGGTGGCGGCCCGGGCCGGCGAGGACGCCTCCTGGCTCGAATCCCTCGGCATCCGCCTCGACAGGGCTCCCCAGATGCACGGCCCCACGGGCACGGCCATCCGCGAAGGCCGGATGGCGTTCATGCCCCGCCTCCAGGAGGAACCCTGGATACGGGAATGGCCCGATCTGCCGCCGCAGTTTGCGCGGTATACCTCTGCCATTTCCTTTCCGATGCGCATCGACGACGGCCGCACCGTAGGCGCGCTGACGATTTACGAACGGCAGCAACGGGATTTCGGCCAGGAAGAAATCGCCCTGCTCGCCCAGACGGCCGAGGACATCTCCCACGGCCTCAGGTTCTTGCGCCTGAGCCAGTCCCGGGAACGCACCACCCGGCTTCTGCGGCAGGCCTTGCGGGCCAGTTCGGCCATGTCCCGGACCGCCCTGGAACTGGTCGGCGGCGATGTGGATCTGCGGGAAATGGCCAGCCGGGTGTTGCGCCAGGCCTTGTGGCTGACCGGCAGCCCCTTCGGCGCCCTGGCCATGGTGTCCAGGCCCACCGGACGCCTGGACTGGCTGGCCCTGACCGGTCCCAACGGCTCCATCGCCACCCGCCGCCCCGGCGATTACGGGCTCTATCCCAAAGATGACGGCCGGTTCGCCGGCCCCATCGCCCCCACTCTCGACGAGGGGCGGCCCCTGCTGCATAACGCCCCGGCCAATTTCGACGGTTTCGAACTGTGCGAACCCGGACGCGGGCAGGTTGCGCGTTTTCTGTCCGTCCCGCTGCAAGGCACGGAGCACGGCCCCGGGGGGCTTCTCCTCCTGGCCGACGCCCCCGCCCCGTACACCGACCACGACGTGCGGGCCGTCACCCGGCTGGCAGTCCTTTTCGACATGGCCGCCGCCAGACGCCGGGTGGAGGAGGAACTGGTCATCGCCAGACGCCGGGCCGAGGCGGCCAGCGAGGCCAAGACCCAGTTTCTGGCCAATGTCAGCCACGAATTGCGCACCCCGATAAACGGCATCCTGGGCATGGCCCAGCTGGCCATCCTCGAAGGCGTGGACCAGCGCGAGGGCGAGTATTGGCAGACCGTGCGCGACTCTACGGACCGGCTGGTGGAGATCGTGGACAACCTGCTGGAACTGGCCAATGTCGAATCCGGCTCGCTTTCGCCCCAGTTGCGGGAATTTTCCCTGCGCCGCGTGCTCGATTCCCTGAAAAAGGCGTTTTCGGTGCGGGCCGGGCTGGCCGGCCTGACCCTTGCCCTCGACGTCGCCCCGGGCCTGCCCGACAAGCTGCTGGGCGACCCCTTCCGGCTGCGCCAGATTCTGGCCAACCTTATCGACAACGCCACCCGCTTCACCCAGGCCGGCGGCATCTCCATCCGGGCCGGCCGTTTCGAGCCGGGCGGGGCCGGCGGGCCGCGTCGGGTTTTCGTTGCCGACGATTTCAACGGGCTCAGCATCGTCTTCAGCGTGGCCGACACCGGCATCGGCATTCCCCTGGACAAGCAGGCGAGCATTTTCGAGAGCTTCACCCTGGCCGAGGATTATCTGACCAAGCGCTTCGGCGGCACGGGCATGGGGCTTTCCATTGCCAAACGGCTGGCGGAGCTGCTCGGCGGCAGCATCTGGGTGGAAAGCCAGCCCGGCCAGGGCAGCACCTTCTACCTGACCGTGCCGTTCTGGCCGGTGGCGGACAAGGGCGAAACGCCCGGAGCGGCCAGCGGCCCGGTGCAGTTGCCGACGCTGCGATTCCTGGTGGTGGAGGACGAGGCCATCAACCGTCTGGCCCTGGCCCGGGGGCTGCGCAAGCTCGGGCACGACGTCATCGAGGCGGGCAACGGCGAGGACGCGTTGCGGCGGTTGTCCATGGAACGGGTGGACGTGGTCATCATGGACGTGCAGATGCCGGTCATGGACGGGCTGACGGCTGTAGCCCACATCCGCAACGGCGAGGTGCCGGGCACGAACCGCAGACTGCCGGTGGTGGCCCTGACGGCCTACGCCCTGGAAGGGGATCGCCAGCGCTTCCTGGAAGCCGGCATGGACGAATTCGTCACCAAGCCCTGCGACATGGACCACCTGCTGCGCACCGTGGCCAAGGTGCTCGGGGTCAAGCCGGCGGCCTGATCGGACTATTCTTCAGGTGGAGCCGGCAGCCCGGGGCAGCGCCCCGATTCTTCCTCTCTTCCCGTCTTTTCCGCCTCGTCCCGATTCCCCTACTACGCCAGCCGCTGCCGGTCCATATTGCGCAGATTGACGGCCTCGGCCAGATGCTCCACGCGAAGGTCGGCGTCGCCGTCGAGGTCGGCGATGGTGCGGGCGATGCGCAGGATGCGCGTGTGGGCCCGGGCCGAAAGCCCCAGCCGCCGCACCGCGCCTTCCAGAAAGCCGTGCCCGTCCTGGGACAGGGCGCAGTGCCGGGAAAGATGCCGCCCGCTTAGGCGGCCGTTGACCGAAAACGGCAGTCCGGCGTAGCGCGCCGCCTGCACAGCCCGCGCCCCGAGCACGCGCCGGCGCATGACGGCCGAGGTGACCGGCGAGGCGTCGGCCCGAAGCTCCTTGTAGGGCACGGCCGGCACTTCCACCTGCAAATCGATGCGGTCCAAAAGCGGCCCGGACAGCCGCGACCGGTAGCGCCGCACCTCGGCGTCGCCGCAGGTGCAGGCGTGGCGCTCGTCGCCCAGGTAGCCGCAGGGACAGGGATTCATGGCGCACACCAGCATGACGTCGGCCGGATAGGACAGCGACACCGCCGCCCGGGCGATGGTCACCCTGCCGTCCTCCAGGGGCTGGCGCAGCACTTCGAGCACCGATTTCTTGAATTCCGGCAGCTCGTCGAGAAAAAGCACGCCGCGATGGGCCAGGGACACCTCGCCGGGCCTGGGATAGGAGCCGCCGCCGATCAGCCCGGCGTCGGAAATGGTGTGGTGGGGGCTGCGAAAGGGCCGGGACGTCAGCAGCCCCTCGCCGTCCAGCCGCCCGGACACCGAATAAATGGTCGTGACTTCCAGGGCCTCGTCAAAGCCAAGCGGCGGCAGCACGGTGGGGATCCGCTTGGCCAGCATGGTCTTGCCCGAACCCGGCGGGCCGATAAAGAGCAGATTGTGGCCGCCGGCCGCGGCAATCTCCACCGCCCGTTTGGCGTGTTCCTGGCCTTTGACCTCGGCGAAATCCTCGCCAAAACCCGTCTCCGCCTCCCCGGCGGCAAAAGGCGCGGCGCACACCGGGACAAGGGCCTGCTCGCCCGTAAAAAACCGCACTACCTCGGCCAGCGTCGCAGCGGCATAGACCGCAAGCCCTTCCACCACCGCCGCTTCGGCCGCATTGCCCCGCGGCACCACAAGCCCCCTGGCCCCTTCGCGCCGGGCCCGGGCCGCCAGGGGCAGCACCCCGGGCACAGGCCGCAGTTCGCCGGTCAGCGACAGTTCGCCGGCCATGAAGAATCCGGCCACGGCCTCGGGCGGACAGACGCCGATGGCCGCCAGCAGGGCCATCGCCAGCGGCAGATCATAGCCCGAGCCCTCCTTGCGGATGTCGGCCGGGGCCAGATTGACGGTGATGCGCGCCGGCGGCAGACGCAGCCCGGCGTTGCGCAGGGCGGCAAAGACCCGTTCCTTGCTCTCGCGCACCGCCCCCTCGGCCAGACCGACCATGGAAAACGACGGCATGCCCTGCCGGGAGAGATCGACCTCCAGGGTGACGGGATACGCCTCGACGCCGAGCAGCGCGGCTGTGGAAATAATGGAAAGGCTCATACGCTATGGACAACCGATATCGCGGGGACGGGCCGCAGGCAAGGCCTTTGCCGCTGCCGGGCTTTTCATTTGCCGGTGGCGATGCTACGTGCAAGACACGGTTCAGGACGCCCTGCCCACACACCGTTACCGGGAATCCCGACGGCATGAGCTCCCCGAGTTTTTCATTGACGCGTTCCGTCGGCGGAACGGTGCTTGTCACGCTTGTGTGCGTCAACACCCTGCTGTTGGCCGCCTTTGGCATCCTCGATTATCTGGGCGAAAAGCGCCGCCTCGAAACCGATCTGCGCCAGGAACTCTCGGTCATGGCCGGCCAGTTGGCCGCCAATCTGGACGAATCCCTGTGGTATCTGGAAACAGGCCATATCGGCCGCCTGCTGGACGGGGCCATGCAAAACGAACGCGTGGCCGCCGTGGTGGTGACCGAACGCGATCCCGCCACCCTCTACGTCGGCCGCGCCCGCGACCGGAGCTGGCAGCCGTCCCCGCTGGCCGGATTCCCGGCCATGGAAAACGTCGTCTCCGAAAAACGCGATATCGCCTATGCCGACAACATGGTGGGCTCGGTGCAGGTCTACCTCACCCGGCGGTTCATGGACCGGGACCTGCGCGCCACCCTGCTGCTGACCGCGCTGCGCATCCTGGGGCTCAACGCCGCCCTGGCCCTGGTGCTGGTGGTGGTGCTGCGCCGCCAGATCATCGTCCCCCTGGCCCGGCTCGAACGCCATGCCGCCCAGGTCAGCCTCGGCGGCGCATCCGCCATCCCGGACGGCCTTCGCGGCGAGCTGCAAAGCCTGGCCATGGCCATGGAGGACATGGTCCGCCGCCTCTCCTCGGCCCAGCGCAAATACCGCGACATCATCGAACACGCCACCGAAGGCATCTTCCAGTCCACCCTGGACGGCCGCCTGCTCTCGGCCAACGCCGCCCTGGCCCGCATGGCCGGCTACGACTCGCCCGCAGCCATGATGGAAGCCGTCACGGACCTGCCCAGCCAGCTCTACCACACCCCCCAGGACCGACAGGCCATGATCGACGCGCTCCTGGCCGCCGGCGCGCTGACCGGCTACCAGATCCGCTTCCTGCGCCGGGACAGGCAGACCATCTGGGTGAGCCTCAACGCCCGGCTGGTGCGCGATGCGGGCAACCAGCCGCTCTACCTCGAAGGCACCGTGGTGGACGTCAGCGCCACGGTCCGGGCCGAACGCCGCCTGGAAATCCTCAATCGCCACCTGCGCGACGCCGTCAAGGAACGCACCCGCCGGCTGGCCGAAAAAGCCACGGAACTGGAAAGCGCCAACCAGCGTCTGACCGAACTCGACCGGCTCAAATCCGGCTTCCTGGCCACCGTCTCCCACGACCTGCGCACGCCCCTGACCTCGATCATGGGCTTTGCCAAGCTCATCAACCGGGACTTCACCAAATTTTTCGCCCCCTTTGCCTCGGGCCACGAACGCCTGACCCGGCAGGCCGGCCGCATCAGCGCCAATCTGGCCATCATCGAATCCGAGGGCGAACGCCTGACGCGGCTTATCAACGACTTCCTCGACCTGTCCAAAATCGAATCCGGCCGGGCCCAGTGGCGCGACGCCCAGGTGGATGCGGCCGCCCTCGTGGCCCGCGCCGCCGACGCCGTCAGCGCCGACTTCGCCGCCAAGCCCGATGTTGCCTTCGCCATAGACATCGCCCCCGACCTGCCGCCGCTTTTCATCGACCCGGACCGGCTTTCCCAGATCCTCGTCAATCTGCTCGGCAATGCCGCCAAGTTCACCGACGCCGGGTCGGTGCGGCTGCGGGCCTTTGTGGCCGACAAGATGCTGCGGGTGGAGGTGGCCGACACCGGCCAGGGCGTGGCCCGGGAATCGCTGGAAAAGATCTTCGACAAATTCCATCAGGCCCAGATCGGCGACACCGTGGAAGACGGCCGCCCACGCCAGGGCACGGGCCTGGGGCTGGCCATCTGCCGCCAGATCGTCGAGCACTACGCGGGCCGCATCTGGGCCGAATCCGAACTGGGCCGGGGCAGCACGTTCATCATGGAACTGCCCCTGGCCCATCCCCTGCCCGAAGCCTGACCGGTCGCCTGGAGCACAAAAGGCTGCCTCCGGCGGCCGGGGGGAATCATTCCCCCCGGACCCCCTGGATAAAGGGAGTTGCAGGTGGGAAGGGACGGCGGATGGACGCGGAAGTTCGGTGAAGACGGGCAGGATGGGCGCCAGAGCCGTGAATGCCTCCGGCCCGTTCCCTGCCTTTCCGTCCGGGAGGGTCCGGGAGGGGATGATCCCCTCCCGGCCGCCGGAGGCAATTTGTGAGCAGACTCTAGCGAACCATCCGGCCGATGCGGTCGAAGCGGATGTCCGCCGGGCCGTCCCAGGACCAGTAGATGACCCAGGCCTTGCCCCGGATCTTCTCCTTGTCCACAAAGCCCCAGAACCGCGAATCGTAGGATTCGTCGCGGTTGTCGCCCATGACGAAATACTTGCCGGGCGGCACGGTGACGGGGCCGAAATTGTCCCGGCGCAACTGGGCATTGGGATCGGTATGCTTGATGTAGGGCTCGTCGAGCTTCTGGCCGTTGCGAAACACCGCCTTCTCCTTCATCTCCACGACGTCGCCGGGCACGCCGATGACGCGCTTGATGAAGTCCTTGGAGGTGTCCTCCGGGAACTCGAAGACAATGACGTCGCCGTGCTGCGGGTCCTCGACGGGCAGGACGGTCTTGTCGGTGAAGGGAATGCGGGTGCCGTAGAGAAATTTGTTGACGAGCAGGTGGTCGCCGATCAGCAGCGTGTCGAGCATGGAGCCGGAGGGGATCTTGAAGGCCTGGACCACGAAGGTGCGGATGACGAAGGCCAGAACCAGGGCGACAGCCAGGGCTTCCAGATATTCCAACAGCAGTTTTTGCCATCTCGGATTCATCGTCGCGATTCCTTGTTGGTGTTGGGTGGGGGAATGGCCGGCCGGGCCGGCCGGATGCCGCCGCGCCGACAGGCCGGCCGGCGCAAGGCGGGCGCGGCCTCACGGCAGGCGAAACGTGGCGGCGGTATGGGCGGCCGGCGGCCCCGGCTAATCCTCGCCGGCCTTGAGAGCGGCCAGGAAGGCTTCCTGGGGCAGTTCCACGTTGCCCATACGCTTCATGCGCTTCTTGCCTTCCTTCTGCTTTTCCAGGAGCTTGCGCTTACGGGTGATGTCGCCGCCATAGCATTTGGCCGTGACGTTCTTGCCCACGGGGGCGTTGCGCTCCCGGGCGATGATCTTGGCGCCGATGGCCGCCTGGATGATGACCTCGAAGAGCTGGCGCGGAATGACGCGTTTGAGCCGCAGGGCCAGGGCGCGTCCGTAGGTGTAGGCGTTTTCCCGGTGCACGATGACGGCCAGGGCGTCCACGGGATCGCCGTTGATCATGATGTCGAGCTTGACGAGATCCGAGGCCCGGTAGTCGGTGATCTCGTAATCGAGGGAGGCGTAGCCGCGCGTGGACGACTTGAGCCGGTCGAAGAAGTCGTAGACGATCTCGGCAAACGGCAGTTCGTAGGTGATGATGACGCGGGTGGCCGTCAGGTAGCGCACGTCTTTCTGGATGCCGCGCTTTTCCTCGCACAGCTTGAAGACCCCGCCTACGTATTCGTTGGGGGTGTGGATCTCCACCCGGGCGAAGGGCTCGTACAGGGCGGCGATTTCCTGGGCCTTGGGCAGCTTGCTCGGGTTGTCGATGGGAATGACCGCGCCGGAGGTCGTTTCCACCTTGTAGACCACCGAGGGGGCCGTGGCGATGAGGGTGGCCCCGAACTCCCGTTCGAGGCGCTCCTGGATGATCTCCATGTGGAGCAGGCCCAGGAAGCCGCAACGGAACCCGAACCCCAGGGCCTGGGACGTCTCGGGTTCGTAGGTGAAGGCCGCGTCGTTGAGGCGCAATTTCTCCAGGGCGCTTTTCAAGACCTCGTATTCGGCGGCGTCCACCGGGTAGAGGCCGCAAAAGACCATGGGCTTGACTTCCTTGAATCCCGGCAGCGGCTCGGTGGCCGGATTCTCGGCCGCGGTCACGGTATCGCCGACCCGGGCGTCGGTGAGGGTCTTGATGTTGGCGCACAAAAACCCGGCCTCGCCCGGCCCGAACTCCTGGAAATCCAGTGGTCCCGGCGAAAACGCGCCCAGCCGGACGACCTCGAACTCCACGCCGTTGGACATCATCCGGATGCGCTGGCCATGACGGATCGTCCCTTCCTTGACCCGGAACAGCACCACCACGCCCTGGTAGGAGTCGTACCAGGAATCGACGACCAGGGCCCGCAGCGGCGCGTCGGCCTTGCCCGCCGGCGGCGGAATCCTGGCGATGATCTGTTCGAGCACGGCCCCGACGTTGGCCCCGGTCTTGGCCGAGACGGACACGGCATCGGCGCAGGGCAGCCCGATGGCCTCCTCGATGTCGGCCTTGACCGCCTCGGGATCGGCGCTTGGCAGGTCGATCTTGTTAAGGACGGGAATGATCTCCAGATCGTTGTCCAGGGCCAGAAACACGTTGGCCAGGGTCTGGGCCTCGACGCCCTGGGTGGCGTCGACCACGAGCAGCGCCCCTTCGCAGGCGGCCAGACTGCGCGACACCTCGTAGGAGAAGTCCACGTGGCCCGGCGTGTCGATCAGATTGAGGATATAGTCCTTGCCGTCGGCCGCCTTATAGGGGATGCGGACGGTCTGGGCCTTGATGGTGATGCCGCGTTCACGCTCGAGGTCCATGCGGTCGAGATACTGCTCGCGCATCTCCCGGGCGCTGATGAGCCCGGTGAGTTCGAGAATGCGATCGGCCAGGGTGGATTTCCCGTGGTCGATATGGGCGATGATGCTGAAATTGCGGATGCGCGACGTGTCCATGCGTAGGGGTGCCCTTGGCTAAAGCCGGTAAAGGTGGCAAGCCACATAATGGAAGGCGGGGCCAAGGTCAATGCGACCGGGACGGCGGGGCGGCAAGGACAAGAAATCCGCCTGCCCCCGGCAGGTCGGAGGCACATTTTCGTGGAGTTTGATACATTTTTCACTTGGTATTCCCCAGGCCCTGGTGTATACGGATTCCACTCATGGGGACAGCCGGTTCCGGAACGCTGCCGGCCCCCCGGACGAAACGCGGAAACTTTAACATAATCACCGGTAAGGAGGCGCTACATGTCCAAATTGGTTCCGCCGCATGGAGGCAAAGGTCTGGTCATCCGCCTGCTCGAGGGCGCTGCCAAGGAAGCCGAACTGAAGAAAGCCGCCGGCCTCAAGAAGGTCGAGATCACCGCCCAGGAAAAGGGCGACCTGATCATGCTCGGCATCGGCGGCTTCTCGCCCCTGGAAGGCTTCATGACCAAGGCCGATTGGAAGGGCGTCGTCGAGAAGATGATGCTGGCCGACGGCACCTTCTGGCCGGTTCCCGTCATGCTGGCGGTCACCCCCGAAGACGCCGCCGCCATCAAAGCCGGCGACGAGATCACCCTTGAGCGCAAGGGCGAGATCTTCGCCACCATGAAGGTCACGGAGAAGTTCGAGCTGACCGAGGCCGACAAGAAGTGGGAATCGGAGATGGTGTACAAGGGCGCCGGCGACGATTCCGCTGACGACAAATTCTGGAAGGTCGCCCTTGAAGACCATCCGGGCGTCAAGATGGTCATGGAGCGCAAGCCCATTTGCCTGGCCGGCCCGGTCAACGTGCTGTCCGAAGGCGAATACCCGACCAAGTACAAGGGCGTGTACCTGCGTCCGGCCGAGACCCGCGCCATGTTCGACGAGCGTGGCTGGGCCAACGTTGCCGCTTTGCAGCTGCGCAACCCCATGCACCGCTCCCACGAGTACCTGTGCAAGATCGCCATCGAAGTCTGCGACGGCGTCATCATCCACTCCCTGATCGGCAACCTGAAGCCCGGCGACATCCCGGCCGAAGTCCGCGTGAAGTGCATCGACACCCTGTGCAAGCACTACTTCGTGGAAAAAAACGTCGTCCAGGGCGGCTACCCCCTCGACATGCGTTACGCCGGTCCCCGCGAGGGCCTGCTGCACGCCACGTTCCGCCAGAACTACGGCGTCAACAAGATGATCATCGGCCGTGACCACGCCGGCGTCGGCGACTTCTACGGCATGTTCGAGGCTCAGGAAATCTTCGATCGCATCCCCTACGCCACCACGGCCTGCCCCGAGCCCGGCAAGGCCCTGCTGTGCGAGCCGCTGAAGATCGACTGGACCTTCTACTGCTACAAGTGCGACGGCATGGCCTCCCTGCGCACCTGCCCGCACACCAAGGAAGACCGCGTCATCCTGTCCGGCACCAAGCTGCGCAAGATGCTGTCCGAGGGCGGCGAGATCCCGGATCACTTCGGCCGCGAAGAAGTCCTGGTCCAGCTGCGCGCCTACTACGAAGGTCTGACCGAGAAGGTCGAGATCAAGATGCACGGCGCTGCCTCCGGCGACAAAGCCAAATAAGCAGCCTGCGCAATCTGACGATTGCTTCGAGGGGGGACGCGAAAGCGTCCCCCCTCTTTCGTTGCGCCGCAAGGAATGCTCCGGGGCCGGGGGGATGATTCCCCCGGCCCCTCTGGATTGACAAGGCCTTGGCGTGGTCCGGCCGACGCGCGAAGCGCCATCCTGTTTTCCCGTCCGGGAGGGGCCGGGAGTGGGACGCCCCCCTCCCGACGGGTCCGGGGCAGCGCCCTGGCGGAGCCCGGGGCAGCGCCCCCGGCAAGCTCCCCGCTCCTCCCTGTCCGCCCCCCTTGCCCCGGCTCGAAAGTCCCTGTATGCCCTTGGCCCATGGACCAGTATCTGGCCGATTTGCATATCCATTCCCGTTATTCCCGGGCCACCAGCAAGGGGCTGACCCCGCGCCATCTGGCCGCCTGGGGCGAGACCAAGGGCCTTGACGTCGTCGCCACCGGCGATTTCACCCACCCGGGCTGGCTGGCCGATCTCAAGGACGCCCTGGTCCCGGACGACTCCGGCCTGCTGCGGCTGGCCGATCCGGCCGGCCTTGCCGCCGAAATCCCCTGGCTGCCCGACGCCCGCTACGCCGGCCGGGTCCGGTTTCTGCTCTCGGCGGAAATCAGCTCCATCTACAAACGCGGCGGCAAGGTCCGCAAAATCCACAACCTCGTCTACGCCCCGTCCTTCGAGACGGTCGGGAAGATCAACGCCAAGCTGGCCCGGGTCGGCAATCTGGCCGCCGACGGCCGCCCCATCCTGGGCCTGGACAGCCGCCACCTGCTGGAACTGGTGCTCGAAACCGATCCGGCGGCCTTTCTGGCGCCGGCCCACATCTGGACGCCGTGGTTTTCCATCTTCGGCTCCAAATCCGGCTTCGATTCGGTGGAGGAATGTTTCGGGGATCTGGCCGGGGAGATTTTCGCCCTGGAGACCGGGCTGTCGTCGGACCCGGAAATGAACTGGACGCTTTCGGCCCTGGACCGCTACCGGCTCATCTCCAATTCCGACGCCCATTCCGGGGAAAAGCTCGGCCGGGAATGCAATCTTTTCGCCGGAACGCCCTCCTACGACGGCATCCGGTCGGCCCTTCGCGGCGAGGCCCCCGACGCCCCGTTTTGCGGCACGGTGGAATTTTTTCCGGAAGAGGGCAAATACCATCTCGACGGGCACCGCGACTGCGGCGTGGTCATGGAGCCGGCCGAATCCAAGGCGCGCGGCGGCATCTGCCCGGTGTGCGGCAAGCCCATGACCCTTGGCGTGCTCCACCGGGTGCTGGAGCTGGCCGACCGGACCGAACCCGTGCGCCCGGAGGGCGCGGCCGGGTTCACCTCGCTGATCCCGCTCGACGAGGTGGCCGGCGAGGTCATGGGCGTCGGACCGAGGACCGCCAGGGCCCGGCGGCTGGTGGCCGCCCTGCTGGCCCGGTTCGGCGCGGAACTGACCGTGCTGCGCGACGCCCCGCCCGAGGAGCTGGCCCGGGTCAATCCCGCCCTGGCCGAGGCCGTTTCCCGCATGCGCCGGGGCCGGGTGCTGCGCGATCCGGGGTTCGACGGCCAGTACGGCCGCATCTCGGTTTTCACGCCCGAGGAAAAACGCGATCTCAAGGCCGGCCGGTTTCTGGCCGTGCCCTCCGGCGCTCCCGCCCCTGCCGCCCCCCGCGCCCCGGGCGAGGACGACGAGGCCCCGCCGGAACCTCCCCCTGCCGCGCAACCGGTCTCCCTGCCGGAGCCGCAGCCCCGGCCGGCCCTCAACCCCAGCCAGCAGGCGGCCGTGGACGCCGCGCAGCCGCATGTCCTGGTGGTGGCCGGCCCGGGCACGGGCAAGACCCACACCCTGCTGGCCAAAATCCGGGCCCTGCTGGAGGCCGGCGTGCCGGCCGGGGACATCCTGGCCGTGACCTTCACCCGCCGGGCGGCAGCCGAACTGCGCGACCGGCTGGCCCGGGACCTGGGGGACGCCCCGCTGCCCCGGGCCGACACCCTGCACGCCCTGGCCCTGTCCGCCTGGGTCGATTCCGGCGGCGCGCCGCCGGTGCTGCTGTCCGAAGACGCCTCCAGACGCCTGTTCGCCCAGGTCAACCCCGACCTGGACAAGGCGCGGCTGCGGGCCGTCTGGCGCGGGCTGTCCCTGGACCGGGAACGCCTGCGCGTCCCGGAGATCGATCCCGGGGCCGTCGATCCCGACGATCCGGACGCGCCCGGCCCGGTGCTGCGGGCCGGGCGCTACGCCCGGCAAAAAGCCGACTGGAACCTGCTCGATTTCACGGATCTGCTGGAATACTGGCTGGAAACCCTGCGGGCGGGCAGCTACCGCCCGGCCTGGACCCACATCCTGGTGGACGAGGTCCAGGATCTCACCCCCCTGCAACTGGCCGTGGCGGCCGCCCTGGTCGGCCCCAACCGGGCCCGGCTCTTCGCCATCGGCGACCCGGACCAGTCCATCTACGGCTTTCGCGGGGCGTCGGGCTGGATACGCGAAGCCCTGGCCGATTGCTGGCCGGACCTGCACGTGGCCGAGCTGGCCGAAAACTACCGCAGCGCCCAGCCCATCCTGGATCTGGCGGCCGGCTGTTTCCCCAACCGGACCCCGCTTGTCTCCAAGGCCGGCCCGGAGATTGCCAGGGCCTGCGACATCCAGCTTTTCGAAGCGCCGACCGCGGCCGGCGAGGCCGGCTGGATGGCCGAACGCATCCGCGGCCTCATCGGCGGAACCTCGCTGACGCTGACCCGGGATTTTTCGGCCGCCACCCTGTCCCCGGGCGACGTGGCCATCCTGGTGCGCTTTTCCGGGCTGATCGCCCCCATCCGCAAAAGCCTGGAACGCCTGGGCCTGCCGTGCTCGGCTCCCGAGGCCGAGGCCTTCTGGCACGAAGGCCGCGTGCGCCTGCTCCTGGCCGCCGCCGGCAGAAGCCTTGGCCTGCCGCCGGACGACGACGCGGCCGCGCCGCCGGACATACCGGACCGGGTCCTGGCCAACGGGCCCCCGGGCCTTGCGGCCTATCTGGGGGACGTCGCGCCCTTTGACCGGCTGTTCTGGCAGGGACCGGAATTTCGCGACCTGCGCCGGGCCTACGAGGCCCAGGGCGGCTGGGCGGGACTGGTGTCCTTCGTCGCCGGCCAGACCGAACTGGAACTGGTGGGGGGACGGGCCGAGAAGATCCGCATCATGACCCTGCACGCGGCCAAGGGCCTGGAATTTCCGGCCGTGTTCCTGCCGGCCCTGGAGGAGGGCATCCTGCCCTTTGCCGGGTCGGCCGTTCTCAGCGGCAAGCCCGAGCGGCAGGGCGAACGCCTGGACGAGGCCGAAGAGGCGCGGCTTTTCTACGTCGGGCTGACCCGGGCCAAAAGCCGGCTTTTCCTCTCCCATGCCGTCCGGCGCGACCTGTTCGGCCGCCGGCTCATGCTGGCGCGTTCACGATTTTTGGGCAGGCTGCGCCTGGACGGGGTGCGGCGCTCGGCCCTTCGGGCCAGAACCGTCAGTCAGGCGAAACAGTTGCCGCTTTTCGGGGACAACGGGCCTACCAGATGAAACGCCACACGAAGCGCTCGTAGGCGCGCGTGACGCGGTGGGCCGTGGGCGTCTTGACGCCCATGTCCTTCAGCCGGCAATAGACATGCAGCGGATTGAACATATGCTGCACAAAATTCCGAATCTGGCGCATGGCAACAACTCTCCAAAAAACAGGGGCAGGCGCACAACAACCCTCACGCCCCCGCGTTCGCCGGAAATTCCCGACGACCGGCATTCCATACTCCCGACTGACTGAACCCTCAAGGCAAAAACCCCAACTTTTATCCCCGCAGATTTTACCATGTTACAAAAATGCAAGTCCCAACTTTCCTGGCGTCCCGCCGCGCCGAGCTGCGTCTGGCCGGAAACGGCGGCCGTCAATTGCCGCCGGCTGGCCCGCTGTGTGCCCGAGGTCGGCCTGTACCTGCTCGAACTCCACGCCTGTCTGGCCTACGGCGACGACGACCTGCCCCGCAAGACCCACGGCCTGACCTACCACCTCCACCTGCCCCTGGACCTGCCCTGGGGCCTTGGCGGCGAAACGACGTACTGCGTCATGGAGGGGCTGCTCGACAAAACCGTCCATCTGGCCCCCTGGGCCTTCGTGCTCCATCCGCCCAAACGCCGCGACGCCCTGGCCGGATTCCTGGCCGCCTTTGCCGCCGCCGGCCGTGATCCGAAAACCATCCTGCTCGAAAACACCGAGGACGCCCCGCCCGGGGAAGTCCTGGCGCTGGCTGCCGAGCACGGCTGCAGCGTGTGCCTGGACCTCGGCCACATGCTGGCCATGGACCACCCGCTGCCGGCCGGCCTTGGCGCGACGCCGGCCATGGACGCCGCCGTGCGCATGCTCCACGTCTATTCGCCCTTCGGGGCCGAAGGCCCGCCCCCGGGCCGCCGCCATGCCCACCGCACCCTGACCTGCCTGTCGTCCGAGGGCCGCGACGTCCTGTCCTGGATGCTCGGGCATCTGCGCCCCGAGACGGTGGTGGCGGAGGTCTTCGCCCCGGTCCATCTGCTGGAAAGCCTGGCCGTCCTGGACGCGGTCTGCGAAACCGTCGCCAGGACCGGGGCATGATCCGGCTGCTGCTCGGCGGAACAAAATCGGGAAAATCGGCCCATGGCGACCGGCTGCTCCTGGCCGGGGCCGCCCCGCGCCGGGTGGTGGCCACGGGCCGGGCCCGGGATTTCCCGTTTCGGGAGCGCATCGCGGCCCACAAACGGGCCCGCCCGGCCTCGGTGGCGGTCATCGAAACCGGCCCGGGGGCCATGGACGTCCTTTGCCGCGAGGCGAGGCGCGGCGGCACGGTGCTGTTTGACAGCCTGGACTTTTGGCTTTTCGCCTGTCATGGCCTGGACGACGCCGCTTCGCGCCTGGAGGCGCTCGGCCGGGGGCTGGCCCCGTACGCCCCGGCGGACGGACCGGAGCTGATCGTGGTGAGCACGGAAATCGGACTGGCCCCGGTGGCCGGCGACGCCGCCACGCGGCGGTTCGTGGACGAACTGGGGACGCTCAATCAGGCCGTGGCCGCCCTGGCCCGCGATGTACGCCTCATCGTGGCCGGACTGGCCCTGACGCTTACGGGAACATCGACATGACCTATTTTCGCAAGCTGGCCCAGGAAACCGCCCTCCTGAACCAGACCATCGGCCGCGACGACAAATGGCTCATCGTCATCAACGCCGATCCCGACGCCCTGGCCTCGGCCATGGCCCTGCGCCGCATCATGGCCCACCGGGCGGCCGACGTGGGCATCGCCCGGGTCAACGAGGTCAAGCGCCCCGACAACCTGGCCATGATGCAGTACCTGCGCATCCCCACCGTCATGCTCACGCCCGAGGTCAAAGCCGGCTACAACCGCTTCGCCATGGTCGATTCCCAGCCGCACCACCACCCGGATTTCAAAGGCTGCGATTTCTCCATCGTCATCGACCACCACCCCATCGCGCCCGAGGCCCCGGTCAGGGCCGCCTTCGTGGACATCCGGCCCGGCTACGGCTCGGTCAGCACCATCCTGACCGAATATCTCTACAACCTGCGCATCCGGCCCGGCAAACTCCTGGCCACCGCCCTTTTCTACGGCATCAAGACCGACACCCAGAGCTTCGAGCGCCATTTCGTGGAAGCCGACGTCAAGGCCTTCAGCTATCTGACCAAGACCGCCGACATGCAGACCGTGCGCAAGATCATCCACAGCGAATACCATCGACGCTGGCTGAAATTCTTTTCCAAGGCCTTCCGCAAAATGCGCTTTGTCGGGTCAAAGGGGCTTTTCGTCTACATGGACACGCTGGAAAGCCCGGACATCCTGGTCATGCTGGCCGATTTCTTCACCCGGGTGCACGGGCTGTCCTGGAACATGCTGTCGGCGGTGGTCAAAAAGACGGTGGTGGTGGTGTTTCGCGGCGACGGCCTGGGGCGCAACATGGGGCATATGGCCCAGAGGCTTTTTGCCGACATCGGCTCGGCCGGCGGCCACCGGGACGCGGCCCGGGCGGAAATCGACCTGGACAGGCTCGGCGGCAAGCCGGTGGAGGAATTTCTCTACAAGCGCCTGACCGGACGCAGGATGCCGGCCAAGGAAAAATGTCCCGTGGAATTCCCGCCGCCGCCTCAAAACGAGCGTACGGCCCGGGCCGCCACCGGACAGCAGAAATCCGCCGGCGTCACGTACCCAAGCTCCACATCCACGGAAAAGGCCGATGCGTAGTTGGCCCGGTCCGCGCTCCACACCCGGCGCACCGGCTGGGTGAAAACCGCCGGCTGGCAATAGCCCTCCCCCACCGGCCCGGGGGTCAGCAGCGTCAACAGCTCCGGCGCCGTGGGCAGCCGCCAGTCGCCGTGCCCGCCGAACCGTGCGGCGTTAAGCGCCTCGACATGTGCTGCCGCGCCCGGCCACGAGACCGGATAGGGCGCGGCCTCGCGCGCCCAACACAGCCCTGAGGCCGGATCGCGCAGCACATCCCCGCCCGCGTCGACAAACCGTCCCGGCCAGTAGGCTGCCGGCCGCCAAAGCCCGTCCAGGCCGAAGGCCTCCCGGGCATGGCGCGCCGCCACCATCACCGGCTCGCGCCGGGGCGGATCGCCCCCGGACGGGACCCGCGCCGCCAAAAGCGCCCGCTCGCCCCCGGCGCACACGCCGTCCGTGCGCCCCAGCCAGGCGGCATGGGCTGCCGCAAGCGCCGCCGCCATCTCCCGGGCGCTGCCAAAACGCCGGCCGGGCGCGGCAGCCAGACTGCGTTCCAGCACCGCATCGAAATCGCCGCCCACATCGGCCGCCAGCGCCCCGGCCGCCGGGCCGCCGGGTTCGGGCAGACGGCCGGTCAGCATCCGGAAAAGCGTCACGCCGACGGCGTACAGATCGGCCCGGACGTCGGCCGCCTCGGGATCGGCCTCCTGCTCCGGCGCGGCATAATAGGGCGAACCGACCTTGACGTTGGACGGGCCGCGAAACACCTCGCCGCGCACCTTGGACAGGCCGAGATCCGTGATTTTGAGCACATCGTCGTCGGCAACCAGCAGATTGAACGGCTTGACGTCCCGGTGCACGACCCCGGCATGGTGCAGCCGGGCAAGACCGGCCAGCAGCTGCCCGGCGTAGCCCACCGCCCGGGGCACGGGCAACGCCCGGCTGGCCTCCTCCGCCCGGTACGTCTCGCCCATGACCGAGCCCAGGGATTCGCCGTAAAATTCCATGACGAAATACGGCCAGTCGCCGAGCGTGCCGTAGTCGAAGACGTCCACCACGTTTTTGTGGCGCAACGATCCCAGAAGCACGGCCTCGTCGCGAAACAGCCGCTCCACCCGCTCCCGTCCCCACAAGGCCAGCGTCATCTCGTTGGGGCGCAGCAGCTTGACCGCCACCACCCGGCCGATCACCGGCGCCCTGGCCCGAAACACGGCCCCCATGCCGCCCCGGCCGAGCACCCCCGACACCTGATACTTCCCGATACAGCGCACGCGATGATTCTCCTTTGTTTTCCGGGCGCTGCCCGGGCCCGGCCGGGGTGCGGGGGCAGCGCCCGGGCCTACCGCAGGCGGTCGGCGTAACGGCGGGGCAGGCCCCGGGCGATGATTTTCCGGGCCACGGCCTCGATGTCGTAGGGCACGGCCCGGATGGTCAGGACGCGGGCCGCGTCGTCGAAAAGGCCGTACTTGGCCCGGTTGTCGCCGTCGCGGGGCTGGCCCGCGGAACCGACGTTGACGATGTGGCGCCGGGCAAGAGGCAGCGGATTCGGCCCCAGGGACAGGGCATAGCGCTCGACCTCGCGCCCGGCAAACGATGCGGCCTCCAGCATATGGGTATGGCCGACGAAGGCGACCGGTTCCGGCGTCTTGAGGAAGGCCCGGCGAAGGGTCGCGTCGCCGGCCGCAAACAGGTACGTGCCGGTGTCGTTCGGCGGCAGGCCGTGGACGAAGCGGCAGCCGTACAGGGACAGCGAGGCCGGGTAGGCGGCGATGCGCGCGAGCAGATCCGGCGGCAGCATCTCGCGGGTGCGGCGCAGGGCTTCCCGGGCCTGGAAATTGAACCCGCGCTCCCGGCCCGGATCGACCACGGCCCATTCGTGGTTGCCGCGCACGCTGGCGATGCCCCGGACGTCGAGCAGGCGCAGCACGGCCTCGGGGTCCGGGCCGTAGCCGATGTTGTCGCCAAGGCTCAGCACCGCGTCCGGGCGATGCCGGTCGATGTCGGCCAAAACCGCCTCAAAGGCTTCGAGATTGGCGTGGATATCGGCGATGACGGCCAGAAGCATGGCCCGATAGTGGCGCCTTCGGCGGATGCGGGCAAGGGGCGCGAAGAAGACGCGACCCCGGGGCCTATCCACCCGGGATCGCGTCACAGAAGGGATGAGGATGCGGGGGTTGTGCGGCTATCTGGTTATGAGGCGTTGCGCCTTAGTTGAAATAGGTTCTCTGAAGCCACTGCTTGATGGCTCCGCTCGGTTCGTAGACGCCCTTGTTAAATCCCGTTTCTTCCATGAAGTCCCGGGCCAGATCCTCGGGGATCTCAAAGGAGGCCAATTCCACGCAGTCCTCGGAGTTGCGGCGCACCAGGGACAACTGCGGCGTGCCGGTCCAGGTGTTCACCACGAAATACGTGGAAAAATCATTCTTGGAGGTCACGGGCTTATGCTTCGCATGCCAGGAATTGTTGCCCCACTCCAGGTACAGCGTGACGGCGTCCTCGGGGGTCATGTCCCAGTCGATGACGAGGCCGGCCAGATCGGTTTGGGTCTGCATGGTATTCCTCCGTGCGGTTGGGTTCACCCGCGCTAGTCGTTGTCCCATTAAGGACAAATCTAATCCCTTTTATCCTATGGTCAAGCGAAAAAACGGGAAAAGCCGGGCGGCTGTCCGGCTTTTAAATAATATACATATATTTTAATATGTTATAAAAAACAGCTGAACGGATCATTCCCGCTTTTGGACCCGGGGCTGGCGCTGGCGGGCCTGTTCACGGCGTTCCTCGCGGTAGGCCTGGATGGCCGCCAGCTTGTCGGGCGGCAGCACGGAAGCCAGCCGGACATCGGTTTCCCGGCCGATTTTGCGCATGTCGTCGCGAAGGCCCACCATGCCGGCCATGCCGGGATGGGCGGCCAGCCGGGCCCGGGCCGTCTCCTGCCGTTTCCTGGTCTGCTCGATGAGGATGGGCCGCACCACGGCTGTTTCCTGTGGCGTCAGGCGGACGCGGGCGGCCGCGCCCGAGAGGAATTCATCGACCAGGGTTTCGGGGGGGACGGACAGCTGGGGAGGCCGTTCGGCCCGGGCGGTCATGGCGGCCGCGGCGGCCAGCGAGAGTATCGCGGCCAGCGCACAAGCGGCCGCAAACGGGCGGTGTTTCAAAACGGACCTCCGGTCGGGGGCGCTGCCCCTTTTGCCAAGGGAGGTCGCGGGCGGGCGGAGGCGGGTTACAGGCAGCGGCGGCAGGCGGCCAGGGCGGCGCGGGCCTGCCCGGCCACGGTGGCCGGGACAAGATGCCAGCCGTCGTAGAGGTCGAAGGCGGCGGCATCGCCGTGCAGGGCCGTCAGGGCGGCCAGCAGCGTGCGCGAGGGATCGGGCTTGATCCGGGCGATGGCCAGACAGGCCAGGCCCCGGGCGACAGGATCGGCATCGGCCAGGGCGGCGGTCAGTTCCGGCAGGGCCGGCGCGGCCAGCCCGGGCGCGGCCTCGGCCAGCCGGGCCACGGCCCACCACGCCCCCCGGCGCAGCGGCGCGTGGTCGATGTAGGTGCAGTCGCCCTCAAGCTCCTGGACGTAGGAAAGAAGGATGCGGTGGTAATCGGCGGCCAGGACCGGACAGACGGCCAGCGTCTCGCCCATGCACTCCGGGATGCCCCAGGCGATGTTGCCGGACTCCTCGTTGACCCGCCACATGAGGTTGCGCCAGACGTCGCGGGCCTCTTCCAGGCGCTCGGCGGCAAGGACCGCCATGGCCGCGCCAAAGGCCGTGACGGCGCGCCAGCGGAGGAGCGTCTCCCGGTCGAGAAGCAGGAAAAAAAGCGGCCCGAGACGGGTCTTGGCCGCCAGGCCGTCCAGGACGGCCAGGGCGGCGGTCCGGTCCGGTCCGGCCAGGGTCTGGCGGATGTCCGCGAGCAGATGCCGACGCGAGGCCATGAACGCTCCTTTGGACGGCGCACACGCCGCTCCGGCCCTGCCAGGGGGGGCTGCCTCCGGCGGCCGGGGGGGATGATCCCCCCCGGACCCCCTGAATAAGGGGGGGCAAACGTGGGAAGGGACGGCGGATGGGCGCGGAAGAACGCCGTGAAGAGATCCCCTGGCTGTTCCGTGAACGCCCCCGAATCCCCTGGATAGACGGGGGTAATGGGGGCGCAAAGTGACTACAGACGGGCGCGAAAGTTCGGTGAAAGCTGGCAGAACGACCGCCAGAGCCGTGAACGCCTGCCTTTCCGTCCGGGAGGGTCCGGGAGGGGGTGACCCCCTCCCGGCCGCCGGAGGCGCTATGAACAGACCCTAGCCCTTGGCCAGTCCGGCCTCGATTTCGCGCAGCATGTCCGGATGGGGCTCGTAGCCGGTCTCGCGGGAACGCCCGGCCAGTTCCCTGGCCTTGGCAAAATCCCCGCGCTCCATGGCGACCAGGGCCAGATTGTTGATGGCCGGGCCGAACATGGGCTCGATCTCCAGGGCCTTGGCGCTGTGGAACTCCGCGCCCTCGTAATCGCCCTTCATGAACAGCGCGCTGCCCAGGGTGGCCAGCGCCTGGACGTACTTGGCGTCGATCTTGACGGCCCGGCGCAGGGATTTTTCCGCCTTGTCCACGTCGCCGCGCTGCAGATGCACGAAGCCGATGTTGCCGTAGGGCACGGCGAAAAGCGGCCGCACCCGGCAGGCCTTCTCGTTCCACTCCAGACAGCCGTCGAGGTCGCCCTTGTTCATGGCCAGTCCGCCGAGCTGCACGTAAGCCTCGGCCAGACTCGGCGAACACTCGATGGCCTGATGGAACTCGGCCTCGGCCTCGATGAGCCGGCCCTTGGCCACGTAGGCCGTGCCCAGGTTGTAATGGGACACGCCGCAGCCGGGATTGCCCTGGAGGCGCTTTTTGAGCTCGTCGATGAATTCGTCGGGAGTGCGGGCGGTGTAGTCCATGAAACATCCTTCTCGTATTATTTTGCCGGCCCAAGGTCGGCTTCGATGCCTTCCCTGGCCAGCAGTTCCCGGTGCCATTTGCAAAAGGCGTACATGCCCCGATGCCGCTCGGAACCGCTCATGGCGCCCATGCACAACTCCCAGGCGCCCTTGGCGAACTCCTCGGACGCGCCGGGCACGGCGGCCAGAAACTCGGCGACGAGCTGCTGGCCGGTGCGGCGCGAGGCGTCCTCGCGCAGATCAAGCGGGTCCATGGGTTCCTGGAAGGGGTCCCAGGCGTCGTAGCCGATCTTGTCGATGAACTTGCGCCGGCGGGGCTTGAGCTTGTCGTAGATGGCCCGCTTGAGTTCGGCCAGTTCCTCGGGGGTGTGCGCCATTACTTGTCCTCCGCCCCGCCCGGAGGGCCGTCCGGGCCGGGGAGCACCCAGGTGTTGGCGCCGCTGGCGCAGGCCGAACAGGCCGACGATCCGGCCGTCTCGCCGCAGGAGCCGCACGAGGAAGCGCCAAAAGGCGAAGCCGGCGGCACAGCCGACGCCGGCGCAACGGCCGGCTCCGGCAGCTTCACCATGTCGTCCTCGGTGAGGATGCCGAGGTATTCCTCGTCAAACTCCGTGACAAGGGCCAGGGACACGGGAATGAGCATCTCGCCCATGAGCGGCAGCCTGGTCGGCAACGCCGCCACCACGTCCTGGGACAGGGCCATGAGCCGGTCCTGGAGCTTCTCGATCCTGACCGTGGGATAGCGGCCGCCCGGGGCAAAGGCGCTCTCGCCGCAGGTGCGGGCCTCGCCGGCGATTTCCACGGGCACGCCGTAGAGCCGGCAGGTGACCGGCCGGAAGGCGTAGAGCGCGCAACGGTCGTCGTCGCCAAGAAGCGGGCAGCGGATGCGTTCCCGGGCCATGCTCTCCAGAATTTCCCGGGTGGAGACGCCCTGCTCGTCGGCGCGGAAGGCCTTGCGTTTGAGCTTGTAGTGTTCCCGGTCGGCCCGGTTGGCCCGCTCCAGGACGGCGTCGCGCGCCGGACCGGGAGGATAGGCCTTGTTGAACTGGTGGTTGAGGTACAGCGCCTCGATAAAGGTCAGGTCGAACAGGGCGTGGCAGCAGTCGCTGCAGCCCTGTTCGCAGGCGACCATGCCGGGGCAGGCTTCGGCGACCTTGGCAAAGGCGGCGTCGGCCTCGGCGGCAATGGCCTCGTAGCGGGCAAAGGCGGGGGAAAAATCCAGATCCATCGGCAGACTCCGGCGGCCCGGGCCCTGCCCCCGCCGGCGGCCCTGCGCAGGGTCATTCGGCCCGGGCCGGAGACGGCAGCGGGAGCGGACGGCTGCCGCCCGCTCCCGCTGCCGGTTAGTTTTTTGAAATCGTTATTCTTCTTCGACGATGATGGCGTCCTGATTGCAGACTTCGACGCAGGACTCGCAGCCCAGGCATTCTTCCATATTGACGGCCACGGCCTTGCCGCCCCGCATCTCGTACACTTCCACCGGACAGACGTCCGCACATTCGCCGTCGCCAATACACTTGGCGGCATCCACGATAACCCGATATCCCATGACAAACCTCCGGCAACGGCCCTGTCAACCGCATTTATGCTGACATAACGAAGAGTTGGATAGGCATCCCCAAGGCGGTCAAAAGAGTACAGGCAGGCTTAGCCCCCGGCCGGTTCCGTGTCAAGGGAGGGGCGGCGCACCCGGCGGCAGAAGAATATTCACCCTGCCGGGCTCCGTTCCAGTCCCCATGTAACCGGGAGCCTGTCCCTCCGTCCGCCCATCCCCCTTAATAAATGCGACTTTTTTCTTACTTGCAACGCTAAAGTTCCTGAGGGAGTCGGCCGATAAGTGTGATACAGCCATAATCCAACCTCTCACCAGCGATGTCTGAAAGCCAGGAAAGGCCATGGGCAAGCTCACCTATCTGCGCCCGCGACGCGGCGACGTGCATCCGGTTCTGGTGCTGCTCACATCGCACAGACTCGATTGTTTTCTCGTCTGCATCCGTTGCCTGGAGCGCTTCACCGACCTGGAACGGTTCAAGCACATCTATATTGTGGCCAATGCCCTGGGGACGGAGCATCTGGCCCTGGCCAAGGGCTTCGTGGCCCGCCACGAGAATGCCACCCTGGTCGAACGCGGCCCCCGGGGGCTGGCGCCGGCCGTGCTTGCCGTGCAAAATGAACTCCTCGCCGGCCATCTCAATGACGTCGTCATCAAGATGGACGAGGATCTTTTCGTCACACCCCACTGGCTCGACCACCTCCTCGAAGGCTATGCCGACCATGCCGACCGTTCCGACGTGCCGCTGGTCGTGCCGCTGACGCCCATCAGCCCGCCCGGACGCCAGGTGCTGGGCCGCTTCCTGCGCGTGGCCTATCCCAGCGAGCATCACATGTATTCCGGGCCGCCCGTCGAGGAAAACTGGATTTACCACCGCTGGATGTGGGAAAAGATCACAAGCGAGAACCTGATCGACATCTACCTCCGCACGGCTCCGAAAAAGTATGCCTACGTCCGCCATCTGACCACCAATTGCGTCATCCTGGACAAACGCGCCCTGCGCCTCGTGCTGCCGTTTGCCACCCAGCGCGCCGCAGACCAGCCCGTTTCCGACATGGCGGCCTTCAACAACGCCCTGCAGGACCACGACATGCGGGTGGCCGTGCTTGGCCGCAGCATCGCCCACCACTACAGCTTTTCCCAATGCGAGGACTATCTGCGTTCGCATCTGCCGCTGGACAAAGTCTGGCGCTACCTGCGCGACGTTCCCGCCGCCCCGGCGGCCGGCGGCCGCTGCCGCCTGGGCGGCTCCGGCCACCCCGAACTGACCCTGCTGCGGGCCGGCGGCTGACCGGGCGGGACGCGCCGTCCCGCCCGGCCCGAAACGCCGCGCGTTTCCCTCCGCGTTCCGGACTCCGGCCTTGCGCCCAAGGGCGGCCCTTGGGCTTCGCGACGCCGGGGCGGCGGCCGCAGCCTGTCCGGCCGGCCCCGATCAGCCGAGGCCCATGCGGGCGTAGTAGCCCCGGCCGCCCCGCTCGATCATGACCAGGATCGTGCGGTGCATGCGGTTGATGTACACGGCCCGGGTGAAATCCGCCTCGCTGCCGAGCTTTTCCCCACCGATCTGCACCAGGGCGTCCCCCGGGCGCAGCCCCAGCCGGGCGGCCGGCGATCCCGGCGTCACCGCGCCGACCTTCACCCCCCGGTCGAATTCCACGGCAATGCCCCAGCGCTCCCCGGCAACCCGGGCCGCGTCCCGGTCCGTGAAGGCCGCCGGCTCGGCGGAAAACCGTTCGTCCCGGCCGTCGCGGCGCACGAGCAGGGCCAGGGTCTCGCCCACCGTCGACGTGCGCAGCGCCCCCAGATACTGGTCCTTGTCGTCGAGTTCCGTGCCGCCCACGGCCAGCAGCAGATCGCCCGGCCGCACGCCGGCCCGGGCGGCCGGCGAACCGGGCGCCGCCTCGGTCACGAGCATGCCGCGCGGCCGGTCAAGACCGAAATACCGGGCCGTGCGGGCGTCCACGTCCTGGCCGGTCAGGCCGAGCCAGGCCGGGGTCACCCGGCCGCCGCCCACAAGCTGGGCCACCACCCGGCGGGCCTTGTTGATGGGGATGGCAAAGCCGATGCCCTCGGCTTCCGCCTGGATGGCCATGTTGATGCCGACGACCTCGCCGGCCAGATTGACCAGCGGCCCGCCGCTGTTGCCGGGATTGATGGCCGTGTCGGTCTGGATCAGGTCGGCGTAGGCCCCGCCCTCGTGCTTGAGCGAACGCCCGACAGCCGACACCACGCCGGTGGTCACGGTGTTGGTGTAGCCAAAGGGATTGCCGATGGCGATGGCCGTCTCGCCGATCATGATGTCGTCGGAATCGCCCATGGCCGCCTGGGGCAGCTTGTCGCCCCCGTCGGCCAGCCGCAGCACGGCCACGTCGAAATCCGGGTCCGAGCCGACCAGGGCGGCGTCAAGCACCCGGCCGTCCAGGAGCCGGGCCTTGATGGACGTCCCGCCGGCGATGACATGGGCATTGGTCAGCACCAGCCCCTTGGCCCCGTCGATGATGACGCCAGAGCCCAGGCTTTCCTGGGTCTGGCGTTCGGGGCCGCGGCCGTTTGGCCCGAGAAACTGGCGGAACAGCTCGTCTTCAAAAAAAGGGCCGGCATTGCGACGCCGGTCCACCGTCCGGGCCGAGGTGATGTTGACCACGGCCGGGGCCACGGCCCGCACGGACGTGACCACCGGCGTCAGCCGCGCCTCCCGCCCGGCGGCCCTGGCGGCCGGGGTCCAGGCGAGGCACAGGATGCAACCCAGGACCCACGGGGCGAATCGTCCCATAGTCATGTCTCCTTCTTGGAAAAACGGTGCAACAAGACGCGTTCCCGGCTCCCCGGCCCAGGCGCCGGCCGGGCGCGTCGCGCAACGGCCGGCGCGCCAAGGGCCGGAAAGCGGTCGCCGAAGAAACGCCGGCAGGGCGGCGTCAGTTGATGGGGATGCGGCGATGCAGGCGTTCGGGGCGGACCTTGGGCACGGCAACGACCAGCAGGCCGTCCTTCATCACGGCCGTGATCTCGGCCCGGGCCACGCCCCGGGGCAGGGGGAAACGCCTGGCAAACGGGCCGTAGCTGCGCTCCAGCATCTGATAGAGCCCGCCGTCGGCCTCTTTCTCAAAATGCCGTTCGCCGGCAACGACAAGATAGCGCCCCCGGATCTCCACGGTCACGTCCCGGCGCTCCACGCCCGGCAGTTCCAGGGTGACGCGATACTCCGCAGGCGTTTCGACCATGTCGGCCACCGGTTGCCAGACATAGGCGCATTCCTTGGCCCCGGACGATTCCTCGACCATGCGCTCCGCGTCGCGGCCCAGTTCGGACAGGGCCATCCAGGGAGTCCAATGCAGCTTGGCCATGGCGGCTCCTTGGCCGGGAACGGTTTCCCGGCCGGCGCTTATTTCGCCGTATCCTTCGCCGAGCGCCTGCCGGCGTCCCAGTCGGCCCGGCCGACGGCTTCCTCGACCAGCATGATGGGGATGTCGTCGCGCACGGGATACACCACGCCGCAGGCCGGGCAGGCAAGCCCTTCCCCGGCGCCGAGCGGCGCAAGCGCCCCTTTGCACTTGGGGCAGGCCAGGATGGTCAGCAGATCGGGATGGATGCTCACAAGCGATCTCCTTTGCGAGAGTGTGGGCAAGAGATAGCCAAATCGGGGACGGCGCGCAATGGCGGTTCACAAGTTCGCGGCCGCAGGCTACACAGCCGCATGGCACTTATTGATCTGCACACCCATTCCACCGCTTCCGACGGCACCCTGTCCCCGGCCGATCTCGTGGCCGAGGCGGCCAGGGAGGGGCTGGCCGCCGTGGCCCTGACCGACCACGACACCCTGGCCGGACTGCCCGAGGCCCGGCAGGCCGGAGAGCGCCTGGGCATCGACGTCATTGCCGGCGTCGAACTGTCCGTGGCCGACGGCGACCGCAGCGTCCACCTGCTGGGCCTGTTCCTGCCCGACCGGCCCGGCCCCCTGGCCGAGGCCCTGGCGGACCTGCGCGAAAAACGCCACGGCCGCAACCGGCGCATCCTGGAAAAACTCAAAACCCTCGGCATCGCCATTCCCTACGAAGCCGTCACAGCCCTGGCCGGCGGGACGGTCGGCCGGCCCCATATCGCCCGGGCCATGCTGGACGCCGGGGCGGCGACCAGCCTCAAGGAGGCCTTCACCCGCTACCTCGGCATCCACGGCCGGGCCTACGTGCCCAAGGACAAGCTGGCCCTGCCCGAGGCCATCGCCCTGCTCCACGCCGAGGGGGCCCTGACCTCCCTGGCCCATCCCTACATGCTGGGCCTTGGCGGCACGGCCCTGATTGAGACGGCAAAGCGCTACCGCGACGCCGGGCTCGACGCCGTCGAGGCCCTGTATACCGAACACTCCCAGGCCCAGACCCTGGAATATCTGGCCCTGGCCCGACGCCTCGGGCTGGCCGTATCAGGCGGCTCGGACTTCCACGGCGCGGTCAAGCCCGAGGTGAAGCTCGGACGCGGCCGGGGCGGCCTGCGCGTGGACATCGCCGTCCTCGACGTGCTGCGGGCCAGACGCATCCGCCCCCGGGACCAGGAAAGGTCCGCCTGCCGTGAAAAAGGACTTGACCGGCAGAGCAACCCGATATAAATGGAGCCTCTTCCCTATCGGAGGTCAATACCCATGTACGCAATCATTATGGCTGGCGGCAAGCAATACAAGGTCCAGGAAGGGGCCACCATCACCGTGGACCTGCTTTCGGCCGAGGCCGGCGCGGAATATGTTCTGGACAAGGTGCTGCTGGTCGGCGGCGCCGAAGTCAAAGTGGGCGAACCGTTTGTCCCGGGCGCGGCTGTCACCTGCGAGGTGGCCGGACACGTCAAGGGCAAAAAAATCGTCGTATTCCACAAGCGCCGTCGGCAGGATTCGCATAAAAAGCAAGGCCATCGCCAGAGCTACACCCAGCTCACGGTGAAGTCCATCCAGGCCTAGTCCCATACTTTCAAGGAGTCCGACATGGCACATAAAAAAGCGGGCGGCAGCTCCAGAAACGGCCGCGACAGCGCCGGACAACGGCGCGGCGTCAAGCGTTTCGGCGGTCAGCAGGTCCTGGCCGGCAACATCATCGTGCGCCAGCTCGGCACCAAGTTCCACCCCGGCGACGGCGTGGGCATGGGCCGCGACTACACCCTGTTCGCCCTGGTGGACGGCGTGGTGAAATTCGAGAAGTACGAGCGCAACAAAAAGGTCAAGACCCGCGTGCTGGTCGTTCCGGCCGTCGGCTCCGAGACCACCCAGTAGCATCCGCCTCGCGGATACGTTTTTTCGCCAGGGGCGAGGGGTCCATCCCTTCGCCTCTTTTTTTGGCGCGGCCGGGTGGCCGCTGTTTTTCCAGCCAGCCGTCCTGCCTTGCGGTTGCCCTTTGGTCCGCCGGCGCGTAATTTCTGCAAGACGCGACCATCTGCCCTAAACGCCAGGGCCGCGCAGCCGATAGGTATACAGTACGGAGGGTCCATGGCCGAACAGGGGCACAAAGCCAACATCATCATCAAGCGGGTCAAAAAGGTCCAGGCCGGCGCGCACGGCGGGTCCTGGAAGGTGGCCTACGCCGACCTCGTGACCGCCATGATGGCCTTTTTCCTGCTCATGTGGCTGCTCAACATGGTGCCGCAGGAAAAAAAGGAACAACTGGCCTCCTATTTCAACGAGTTCAGCCTGTTCAAAAACCCGCCGCCCTCGTCCCAGCCCCTGGATTCCGGCGGCATCGGACCGCCCGCCGCCCTGGTCGGGGCCAAGGCCGAACGCCCCGACGTGACCGTGGACCGCGACGGCGAGCACCTCTCCGGCGGCCCCGGCGACAAGGAAGGCGAGGCCAAGGCCAAGGCCCTGGAGCAGCAGCTTGAGGCGCAGCTCGAAAAGCTCGTCCCGGATCTGGCCGACCAGGTCTCGGTCAGCCAGGACAAGGACAAGGTCCGCATCGAAATCATGGACAAGACCGACCATCCCCTGTTCGATCTCGGCGGCGTCACCCTGCTGCCCGACGCCCAGCGGGTCCTGGCCGCCGTCACCGACGTCCTGAAAAAGGAAGGCGTCAAGCTGGCCGTCGAGGGCCACACCGACGCCTACCGCTATTCCGGGACCTACACCAACTGGGACCTCTCGGCCGGCCGCGCCCTGTCGGCCCGGCGGCTGGTGGTGCAATACGGCTTCCCCCAGGGGAACATCTCCGAGGTGACGGGCTTTGCCGAAACCAGGCCCTACGTGCCCGGCAAGCCCTACGACCCCAAAAACCGGCGCATCAGCCTGCTCGTCTTCCGGCCGCCCCAGCCCGGCGACAAGCCGGCCGGCGGCAAGTCGGGCGCTTCCGGCAACGCCGCAGGCGGCGCCCAAACCGGCCCGACCGATCCGGCGTTCGTGCCGGGCCAGACCCCGGACGTTGGCCAGGTCTTGGAAAAGCAGATCGACAACCTCTACGACAAATCGACCGAGGGCCAGTTCTAACGGCACCGGTGGTTTCATGGCGAGGCTATGTTCGCAATACTCGGCGTCATCATTGTTATAGGCTGCATCCTCTCCGGATTCATCCTGGAGAAGGGCAACTTCGACCTGCTTTTGTCGGCGGCCCCCCCGGAACTGCTGATGATCGGCGGCGGCGCCCTTGGCGCGCTGGTGCTCAGTTCCCCCAAGGACGTCCTGGGGTCGATCTTCAAGTCCATCGGCTCCATTTTCGGCCCCATGATCACCAGCAAGGAATACTACCTGGACCTGCTGATCACCCTGTCGGGGCTGTACATGAAGATCCGCCGCGAGGGGCTGGTGGCCATTGAAAAAGACGTCGAGCGCCCGATGGAGAGCCCCATCTTCAGCAACTTCGCCGCCAACAAGCGCAACAAGGAAGTGCTGGCCTTTATCTGCGACACCATGCGGATTTTTTCCACGGTCAACATCGAGGCCCACGAGTTCGAGTCCATCATGGACGCGGACATCGAGGCCACCGTCCATGAGGCCCTGGTCCCGGCCCACAGCATCGGCAAGGTGGCCGACTCCCTGCCGGGCCTTGGCATCGTCGCCTGCGTGCTCGGCGTCGTCATCACCATGGGCAAGATCAACGAACCGGCCGAAGTGCTTGGCCACAGCATCGGCGCGGCCCTGGTCGGCACGTTTCTCGGCGTGCTCGGGGCCTACGGCTTCGTCGCCCCCGTTGGCACCAATATCGAGCACCGGGCCAAGGAAACGGAATCCATCCTGCTCGTGGCCAAGGCGTCGCTGACCGCCTTTGTCGGCGGCAACCCGCCCCCGGTGGCCCTGGAAGCCGGCCGCCGGGCCATCCCCATCCACAAGCGCCCGACTTTCGAGGAACTGGAGCAGGCCATCAAGGTCAGCAAGGGCAAATAGCCGGCCGCCCGTCGGCCGGATGCCGCAACGGCCAGGGGCCGGGGAGAGCGAATGCCCTCCCCGGCCCCTGGCTTTTTCCGGGCGGACCAGACGCCCGCCCGGGCAATGCGCGGCAGCCGCCTGCGGGCCAAGGCCCCGACGCCCGGGACAATGCGGCCGGCGGCGGCCCGGCTCCAGGAAAACAGGATCAGCGGGAATGCTTCGCAGGCGTGGCGAAGGCAGGCGGGACGGCTCACTCAGGCCGGGGGACGGACCTCGACCCGGTTGCGGCCGCCGCTTTTGGCCTGATACAGCGCCGCGTCCGAGGCGGCGAGCAGCGCCTCGGGCTCAAGGTCCATATTGGGGACCACGCCCGAAATGCCGATGCTGACGGTGACCACGCCGGCCACCGGGGAGCTGGCGTGCTCGATGGCCGCCGCCCGGATGTTGCTGCGGATGAGTCCGGCGATGGACAGGGCCCCGGCCAGATCGGTGCAGGGCAACAGCACGACGAATTCCTCGCCGCCGTAGCGGGCCTCGAAATCCCCGGGGCGCTTGAGGGCCTCGCCGATGGCCTCGGCCACCCGGCGCAGGCACAGGTCGCCCTGGAGATGGCCGTAGGTGTCGTTGTAGTTCTTGAAACAGTCGATATCGATCATCAGGGCCGAAAGCGGCGTGCCGTCCCGGCGCGAACGCAGCCATTCCTTGCGAAAGACGTCCTCGAAACAGCGCCTGTTGGGCACGCCGGTCAGGCCGTCCTGGTTGGAGAGCTGCTCGAACTTGCGGGTCAGGGCTTCCAGTTCGCGTTCCCGGGCCTTGCGCTGGTCCATCTCCTCCTTGAGGCGAAGGGCCGAGCGCACCCGGGCGCGCAATTCCATGCTGTTGACCGGCTTGGCCAGAAAATCCATGGCCCCGGCCTCGAAGGCCCGTTCCAGATTGCCGGCCTCGTCCTTGACCGTGACAATGATGATGGGGATGTCGCGCAGCCTGGAATCGGCCTTGATGAGCCGGGTGGCGTCGATGCCGTCCATGTCCGGCATGACCACGTCCATGAGGATGAGGTCCACGTCGGAGACGCCGTACTGGCGGCAACGGTCGTCGAGCAAGGCCAGCGCCTCTCCGGCGGAGCCGGCGCTCAGGGGCTCCACATAGCCCGCGCCCTTGAGGATGGTGGAAAGAAGCAGGCGCGAAGAGTCGGAGTCGTCCACGATCAGGATATTCATGCCGATCCCGGTGACACACGTTGAAAACCGTTTCGCGTCGAGGGCGAAAACGTCGGCCGGCCCCGGCCGCCGGCCCTGCCGCAAGCATCCATGACAGGACGGATCATGCCGCATCGTACAAAAAAAGCAACCGTCAACCAACAGGCAAAAGGCGCTCGGCCAGCCGGGCCATGGTATCGCGATCCGTGAAATCGAACCGCAGCGGCGACAGCGTGATATAGCCCTGGGTCAAAAGCGCCCGGTCGGTGTCCGGGGACAGGGCCTCGGGCGGGATGACGCCGGTGAGCCAGTGGTAGTCCCGGCCGCGCGGGTCCTGCCGGGTGACGTACCAGTCCTTGTACACGGCCGGGGTCGGCGGACAGATGCGAAGCCCCAGGGCCTGCTCCACCGGGCGGGCCGGGAAATTGAGGTTGAGCACGCAGCGCGGCGGCACGGCCTCCCAGGGGCGGCCGGCCAGAAACCCGGCCACATAGCGGCCCTGTCCGGTCTGATCCTTCGGGGCGTAGTCGTCGCCGGAGACGGCCACGGCCGGAAAGCCCATGAGCGCCCCTTCGGTTGCGGCCGAAACCGTGCCGGAATAGAGGATGTCCACGCCCACGTTGGGGCCGGCGTTGATGCCGGACACCACCACGTCGGGCGGTTCCTGCATCAGCGTGGTCAGGGCGAGCTTGACGCAGTCGGCCGGGGTGCCGGAAACGCCCAGGCCCGAAAAGCCGTTTTCCCGAAATTCCTTGACCCGAAGCGGCGCGGCAATGGTGATGGCGTGCCCCACGGCCGATTGTTCGGAAATGGGGGCCGCGACCAGGACGTCGTGGCCGGCGGCGACAAGGGCCTTGTACAGGTCGCGGATGCCGACGGCCTGGATGCCGTCGTCGTTGGTCAGCAAAATACGCATGGGTTCCTCCGATGCCGGGGCGCTGCGCGCCCGGCGCACTATGCCCAAGCCCGCCGGGATTGACAACCGCCCCGGCCCCGGGCACCTTCCGGTTTCCATCAACCAGGGCGACGCCGCAGTGATCCAAAAAACACAATTCGTCAAAGACCTCGTTCCCGGCCAGCCGACGGCCGAAATCTTCTGTCTCGCCGCCGCCCGCCTCGGCCAGGCGAAAAACGGGCCGTTCTGGACCCTGGCCCTGGAAGACGTGTCCGGCCAGATCGAGGCCAAGATCTGGAGCCCGGCCGCCCAGGCCTATGCCGATCTGGCCCCGGGCCAGTTCGTGCTCGTCGAGGGCATGGTCGGCTCCTACCGCGACCGGCCCCAACTCAACATCGACCGGCTGCGCGTGCTGCCGGCGGAAGAGTTCGCCCCGGATCTGGCCCAGTTCGTGGCCTCCAGCGACGAGCCGCCCGAGGGCCTGCTGGAAAAGCTGGCCGAGCTGTGCCGGGCGGAAATCGCCCACGCCCCCTGGCGCAAATTCACGGCCAAGGTGCTGTCCCACGCCGATTTCCGCGACAGGATGCTGGAAGCGCCCGGGGCCAAAAGCGTCCACCACGCCTACCGGGGCGGCCTGCTGGAACATACGCTGTGCGTCTGCCGGCTGGTGCTTGCCATCTGCGACCGCTACCCGGCCCTGGACCGCGACACGTTGCTGGCCGCCGCCGTGTGCCACGACATCGGCAAGGCCTGGGAGCTGACCGCCGGTCCGGCCCGGGACTACACCGACGCCGGGCGGCTGCTCGGGCATATCGTGCTGACGCTCGAACTGGTCGAACCGCTGCTCAAGAAATCCGGCGTCGAACCGGAACTGGCCCTGCACTTCAAGCACATCCTGGCGGCCCACCACGGCGAATACGAATACGGTTCGCCGCGCCGGCCCAAGACGGCCGAAGCCTTCATCCTGCACTTCGCCGACAACATCGACGCCAAGATGAACCAGATCTTCGGGGCGTTCGAAACCGACGCGCCGGGCCAGTGGTCGCCCTACGTGCGCACCCTCGAGCGCTATCTCTACAACCCGCCGCGCACCCCGCACGCCGTCCCGGAGAAGGCCCCGAAAAGCCGGGAGAAGGATGCCCACCAATGTTTATTACCTTTGAAGGCGTAGAAGGTTCGGGCAAATCCACCCAGATCGGGCTGTTGCGCCAGGCCCTGGAGCGCGCCGGCCGGACCGTGGTCGTCACCCGCCAGCCCGGGGGCTGCGAACTGGGCAAGACCCTGCGGGCCATCCTGCTGTCGCCGGCCACGAAAAATCTGGACTACCGGGCCGAACTGTTCCTCTATCTGGCCGACCGGGCCCAGCATGTGGCCGAGATCATCCGGCCGGCCCAAAACGCCGGGCACGTGGTCCTGTGCGACCGTTTCGCCGATTCCACCGTGGCCTACCAGGGCTACGGCCGGGGCCTCGACGTGGCTTTGCTCACCCAACTCAACGACGTGGCCGTGGCCGGGGCCTGGCCGCAGCTCACCCTGCTGCTCGACCTCGACCCCGAACAGGGGCTGCGCCGGGCCCTGGCCCGCAACCTCCAGGCCGACGCCTGCGCGGCCGAGGGCCGCTTCGAGGCCGAGCACCTGGATTTCCACTGCCGCGTGCGCGAGGGCTACCTCGCCCTGGCCGCCCTGCACCCGCACCGCTTCGTCGCCATCGACGCCGCCCAGGAGCCCCGGGCCGTGGCCCGGGACATCTGGCAGGCCGTGGCGGCCCGGCTGGCGTAATACCCCGTTTAAAACGCAACGTCCGTTGTATTTTAAAAACATATAAGCATATCAATGCGGTGTCTCATATCGTTTCGCTCTTGAAGGAGAACCGGAGCAAAGGGAGAGGCCCCCTGGACCGGGCGTTGGCGGGCGGGAGCGTCATGGCCGGGCGACGACAGGCCCGCACTTTTCGCCAGGGCCGGCTTTCTTTTCGCCGCGATTCTGGTACCCCTCGATCGTCGGCCCTCATCGCCCAGGCCTCTGCCAACCCTTTCCTCCGGGAGGTTCCTCCATGATCCGCTTTATCCGCATCGCAAGCCTTGCCTTTGTCGCGCTGACCATGTGCTGCGGCACGGCCCTGGCCGTGACGCCCTTTGACGTCTACGAGGGCAGCGCCCTGCGCAAGATCGTCACGCGCGGCAAGCTGGTCGTCGGCATGGAACTCAAATTCTGGCCCTTCGAATACGTGGACGAGCAGGGCAAACCCGTCGGCTTCGACGTGGACGTGGCCAGGACCCTGGCCGAAAAACTTGGCGTCGAGCTGGAAATCAAGGACATGGAGTGGACCGGGCTGATCCCGGCCCTGACCTCCGGCAAAATCGACCTCATCATCTCCGGCATCACCGGCACCCTCGAACGGGCCAAGTCCATCAGCTTTTCCTCGCCCTACTTCACCACCGGCCTGTGCGCCCTGCTAAGCGCCAAGAAAGCGGCCGGCGTCACGATCGTGGAGCAGTTAAACGCCCCGGACCGGGTCATCGCCGTCAAGACCGGCACCACCGCCGATCTGGTGGCCGCCAAACGCTTCCCCAGGGCCACCATCAACCGCTACCAGGACGAAACGGCCTGCACCCAGGAAGTGGCGGCCGGCCGGGCCGACGCCTTTTTCTACGACCAGATTTCCATTGCCAAGCACCACAGGCAGAATCCCGAGACCACCCGGGCCATCCTCACGCCGTTTACCTATGAGCCCTTCTGCATCGCCCTGGGCAAGGGCGATTTCGACCTGTGGCAGTATCTGGAGATGTATCTGGCCACCATCAAAAGCGACGGCACCCTGGACGCCCTTCAGGCCAAACATTTCAAGGACATTCTCGACAAGTAGCCGCCGCACGGCCGGAAGGCGCCAGCCTCCCGGCCGTGCGGCGGCAGGCTGCGCCCCTGGCCGGGCACGGCCCCGGTGCGCCCGGCCAGGGCGGGCGGCGCACGCAGACAGGCGGGGGGGGGGGGGGGTGTGCCCCCCCCCCCCCCCCCCCCCCCCGCCTGCGGCCGCGATTGCGGCCGTGACCCCGTGCATGGCCTCGATCGTCTCGACCTC
>Ga0074193_1001031_pt1 | contig 38514 bp, 36 predicted proteins | sample EPASupsiteHSE605_FD_64523 | JGI IMG/M metagenome (GOLD analysis project Ga0074193, IMG submission 64523) | Bioremediated contaminated groundwater from EPA Superfund site, New Mexico - Sample HSE6-05 | ecosystem: Environmental > Aquatic > Deep subsurface > Groundwater > Contaminated ... | reverse complement strand
AGGATTTATAGGAGTTTTTATTGGGGTTATAATGGCCAAACTGATTGAACAGGTGGCAGGAATTACAACAATTGTATCGTTTTTTTCTGTTTTTATTGCATTCGGGGTATCTGTCAGCATAGGAGTGATATTTGGCTACTCTCCTGCAAAAAGAGCATCAGAAAGAGATCCGATAGAATCATTGAGATATGAATAAATTATTAATAATGAATAAAATACGTTTATTTTCGATAATATTATTGCTTGTTTTTTCGACAAAGAAAATCAATGCGCAGGAGGTTATAAAGCTTACTTTTCAAGAGGTTATAAAGCTGGCAGAGGAACAATCACCTAATGCCCTTATGGCCAAACACACTTTTCGAGCAAGTTACTGGAACTACAGAACATTTGTTGCGCAGTACAGACCATCGCTCACGCTAAACGGAACCCTTCCCGACTACAGTACCGCCTATGATAAAGTTTGGAATTCCCAGTTTGAAAGGTGGGATTATAAAGCTACCAATACAATAAACAACAACGCATCGCTGGTTTTGTCGCAGAATATCGGTTTTACCGGAGGGTCAATATCGCTGACCTCAGATCTCACACTATTCAACGATTTTGAAAACGATTCACAAAAATACATCTCTTCTCCTATAAGCATAGGGGTGACACAACCACTATTCCGGTACAATGCCCTTAAGTGGCAGAAGAAGATAGAGCCCATAAAATATGAAGCTGCAAGAAAGACTTTTCTTACGAGTATAGAATCAGTACATCAACAGGCAGTTACTAATTTCTTTTCGCTTTCACTTGCTCAGATCAACAAGCAGATTGCAGATATGAACTATTCAAATGCCGATACTCTCTGGAGGATATCCAAGGGACGCTATGAACTGGGAACAATTGCAGAAGACGAACTATTACAGATGCAACTCTCGTGGCTCAACGCTGAGACTTCAAGAAAAGAGGCGGAGATAAATCTGAGGGACAGGGAGATAAGAATGAGGTCTTTTTTGGGATATAATGAAAATGTAAGGCTGGAACTTATACTTCCTACTGAGATCCCTACCTTGCAGGTTAACACACGAGAGGTCTTCGACCTTGCAATGGCAAACAATCCGGAGATACTAAACCAACAACTTAAGTTGCTTAATGCCCAGAGCAATGTGGCACAAGCAAAAGCAGAAAGGGGACTTAATGCAAACCTTACTGCATCCTTTGGATTACGCGATCAGGACTCCAATTTCAGACTTGCGTATTCTGATCCGAATCAACAACAGAGAGTAAGAATAGGTTTTTCATTTCCAATTCTGGACTGGGGACTTGGCAGAGGGAAATACAAGATGGCAAAATCAAGTCTGGAGCTTGCTCAGGTTCAGGCACAACAAGCCATTGTAGATTTTCAGCAAAATCTTTCACTAGATGTTGAGCAGTTCAATCTACAGGCATCACAGGTGAAAATTGCAGCAAAGTCCGATACAGTTGCTCAGAAAATGTTTGAAGTTACAAAGCAGAGGTTTCTTATAGGTAAAATTTCTGTACTTGAGTTGAACAATGCAGATGCAAAGAAGGACCAGAACAAAAGGGCATATGTACAGTCATTGCAGAATTACTGGAACTTCTTTTACAATCTCCGGAACCTTACTTTGTACGATTTTATAAACAGGAAGCCTCTTGAAACAGATTATGAAAATCTGATCAAATAAGGTTAGCCAAAGGGTCAGTATTCTGTGAAAATTCTCTGAATCTCTTTTGTGTCAATACTACCTGAGACTGAATTGTTTCTGGTAAGAGCAAGCATCAACAGTATCCTGGCTTTTTGGGGATTCTTCAGATATGATACCGGCCATGAGGGGTCGTAATCTTCTGCGGCACAATCCACGCCACCTGTAGAGATACGGGAAGAACGTATTATCGCGACACCTCGCGCGAAGCCTTTTTCCAGTTCATTTTTCATCTCTCTGCTGTAGTTGCCGTGACCTACTCCTGCAATTACTATTCCCTTAACGTTTGCCTCTATAAGTGCTTTTATTGGGGTCGTGGATGAGAATGCATAACTATATACAATCTCCACCTGAGGGAGTGTTTTTAGCCCCTTAATGTCAAACTCGCTGCCTGTTGTATGTCTGACCATACACTCACGGTAAAACCGAGGTTCACCATCACGGATGTAACCTAAGGGTCCATAGTTGGGACAGGAGAAAGCGGCAGTATTTACGGTATTTGTTTTTGTAACATCGTCTGCAGATAGTATAAAGTCGTTAATAACAACCATTACTCCTCTATTATGAGCTTTTTGTGAAGCCGCCACCGAAACAGCGTTGAAAAGATTAAACGGCCCGTCTGCACTTAACGACGTAGAGGGCCTCATAGATCCGGTTAAAACCACCGGACGGGAGTGTTTTATTGTAAGGTTGAGAAAATATGCTGTCTCCTCCATTGTGTCTGTACCATGTGTAATTACAACTCCATCGCACAAGTCATTTGAAAAAAGAGAGTCAATGGCATTGTAAAGCTTGAGCCAGATTGAGAGTTCCATGTTCTGACTGGATATATTGCACACCTGGATACCTTTAAGTACGGCAATTTTCTCAATGTCCGGAACTGTTGCAATTATCTGCTCCACGCTTATTACCCCCGGCTTGTATGAAGCATTGGTGGAGTTGTTTGCAGAGCCGGCAATAGTGCCTCCGGTTGCAAGAATTACAATACGTGGCTTTTGATCTGGATTGGCTGAATTAGCGTAAAGTGAGAGAGATATGAGAAAAAATGAGATTAGCGTTATAAACTTTTTCATCCGACAATTATTTTGTTGCCCAAATATAGCAATAATGAAAATGAAAAGGGCGACTCCCTGCTACAGAAATCAGCCCTTTTTTGTGTACTAAAACCTAAACCTACATCTATAAGATGCATATAATATAGAAAATGTTGCAAATAATTTAAAAATTTTCCACTTTTTTTAAAATCAGCAATGGTAACTTTGCTGCCAGATAACCAATAATAGCTACACCACAGATAGTTAGCACAACATCGGAAAATTTAAGCACTACCGGATAAGAATCAATGATAAAGTTACCCGGCATAGGAACCACGCCGAACTTTATTTGTATAAAACAGATTGCCAGACCCAGTACCGTACCGGCAATAATGCCCAGAATTGAGATAAACCAACCTTCAAGAAGAAATATCTGCTTTATAAGCTTGTCGTTTGCGCCCATACTCTTCAGGCTCTCTACATCCTCTCTCTTCTCTATGATGAGCATAGATAAGGATCCGAAAAGGTTACAGGAAATTATTATTATTACAAAGAGGAGAATAATGTATATAGAGAGCTTCTCCGACTCCATCATTTTATAAAGAGTTTCGTTCTGCTCATATCTGTTTTTTACTATAAAGCTATTACCCAGAGCTTTCCCGAATTCGTCCTTTAAGGAGTTGATATCTTTGCCCTCTTTAACATAGAGCTCAACCGAAGTAACCTCATCGCTGTATTCAGTCAGATCCCGCGCAACTTCTAACGGAATATATATGTACTTGTTATCGAAACCCTGTTCTATTGAGAACACTCCGGCAGGAAAAACCCGCTCCTCATTTAGTGATGATGCAGGATTTATAAATGATATTGGCCTGTTCCTTGAAGGAAAGTAGAGAAAAAGACCATCTACAAAATTGATGTTTAATCCCAGATTGTTTGCAATACCCCTTCCCACAATGGCCTGAGGGACCTCGCCGTGGTATAGGGAAAAGTCGCCGTCTACCATGTAATCCCTGAGCTTTGTAATGGCCTGATAGTTTGAGTCAACTCCCTTTATTGTGGCAACAGCCTCTTTCCCTGAATAGTTGATGAAAATGTTCTCTTCAATTATTTCGCAAAAGCTTGCCACTTTGTCGGATCTTTTTATAATATCGAAGCTCTCTGAGTGAGGGACAAAACTTTTACCCTCCCTGGCAACTATAAGCAAATCCGACTCATGCGTTTTGTATAGTGACTTTATTAGATCTTCAAAACCATTGTAGACAGAGAGAATTATTATAAGTGCCATTGTGCCCAATGCAATGCCGCTCGCACTTATCAGAGATATAATGTTAATTACATTGTGCGATTTTTTCGCAAAAAGGTAGCGCTTGGCTATGAAAAAAGATAGTTTCAATGGCCTCGATGGTTTTACTTTTTCAGAAGCTCGTCAATTCTTGCAACGTAGTCCAGAGAGTCATCAATATAATAGACCATGTCCGGAACAATTCTCAATTGTTTTGAAACTCTTTTGCCCAACTCTCCTCTTATGGATTTTGATGCTGCTTCGACAAGCTTTAAAACCTCCTGTGCCTTTGTCGATGGAAAGATGCTCAGGTGTACCTTTGCTACTGCCAGATCTGGGCTTACCCTAACGGAGGTGACGGATACGAGGGCACCGCCAAAAGCCGACATCCCGCGTTCACGAATAATCTCCGCCAGATCTTTTTGAAGTTGTTTTCCAACCTTCTGTTGTCTTGTGCTTTCTCCTTCCATTGTCATACTGTTTTAATTATGAAGTAATTTTTCTTGCCCTTCTGCACAAGAATGTATTTACCGTTAAGAAGGTCCTTATCATTAATAGTGGAATCCACCGATTCACACTTGTCTTTGTTTATACTTACACCACCCGCCAGTATCATTTTCCTGCACTCACCTTTTGACGGAAAGATATCGGTTTTGACGGCCAGAAGTTCAATAACATTCACAGGTAGTTCTGTTCTTGACAACTCAGACTGAGGAACTCCGTCAAAAACAGAGAGAAACGTCTGTTCATCAATTGTTTTAAGCTTATCCGAGGTAGACTGCCCAAATAAAATCTGAGAGGCTTCAACTGCATTAAGATATTCGGCTTCTCCATGTACCATTACGGTTACCTCCTTTGCAAGAAGCTTCTGAAGGTCGCGCATATGCGGGGCCTCCTCATGCTTTGCAATTGCAGCATCAATCACCTCCTTGCTTAGCATGGTGAAAATCTTTATATACTTTTTAGCGTCATCGTCACTCACGTTCAACCAGAACTGGTAAAACGTGTAAGGAGTTGTATACCGAGCATCCAGCCAGATATTTCCCTTCTCTGTCTTGCCGAATTTTCCGCCGTCGGCCTTTGTTATAAGTGGGCAGGTGAGGGCAAAAGCTTCACCTCCTGTCTTCCTGCGGATAAGCTCGGTGCCGGTAGTAATGTTTCCCCACTGGTCACTTCCTCCCATCTGTAGTTTGCAGTTGTGATTCTGATACAGGTACAGATAATCATACCCCTGAACAAGCTGATATGTGAATTCTGTGAATGACATTCCCTCTCTTTCGTCACCGGTTATTCGCTTCTTTACAGAATCTTTGCTCATCATATAGTTGACTGTGATGTGCTTGCCAATGTCTCGTATAAAGTTGAGGAAGGAGTAATCCTTCATCCAGTCGTAGTTGTTTACAAGAATTGCGGCATTTGGAGCATCAGAATCAAAATCAAGGAAACGCGAAAGCTGGTTTTTTATTGCATTTTGGTTGTGTCTGAGTGTCTCTTCGTCAAGAAGATTTCTCTCCGATGACTTCATAGAAGGGTCGCCAATCATTCCCGTAGCCCCTCCGACCAAGGCAACAGGTTTGTGTCCACATGCCTGGAAATGCTTAAGCATCATTATGCTTACCAGATGACCTATATGAAGTGAATCGGCTGTAGGGTCAATTCCTACGTATGCTGCTGTGTGTTCTTTCTGTAATTGCTCCTCTGTCCCCGGCATGATATTGTGGATCATACCCCTCCATGTGAGTTCTTTAACGAAATTGCTCATTTCCCATTTAATTTTAGGCAAAAGTAAGGTTTTTTCTTTACTTTTGCGTATATGAAACAGACATTTAAACTACTACGGGTAATACTCCTGTTTACAGCGTTTTCAATAGGTTCGTCCTCTCTTTGGGCCGCTGTCACAGATTCGCTTCTTTTAAAAATTGCAGCTCTGCAAAATGTGAGCAATGTACAAAGATTGGAAAGCAGTCAGTTCAAAGATAAATACGTGCTGTTTATGGAACAGCCTCTTGATCAGAAAAACCCCTCTGCAGGAAGCTTCAAACAGAGAATCTTTGTAATGAATGTTGGCGAAGAGCGTCCCACAGTCATAGTAACTGAGGGTTACGGAGCCTCTTATGCATCATCGCCTCGTTACCGCGATGAAATATCGAGGTTACTGAATGCCAACATAATTTTTGTCGAACACAGGTATTTTCTGGAGTCTACTCCAAAACCTCTTGACTGGAAGTATCTTACGGCAGAAAACTCTGCATATGACCTCCACAATGTTACCACTGCTTTCAAAAAATTATATAAAGGCAAATGGATAGCAACAGGCATAAGTAAAGGCGGGCAGACGGCTCTTATTTACAGGGCCTTCTTCCCCGATGACGTGGATGTTTCTGTTCCATATGTGGCACCGCTTTGCAAGGGAAGGGAAGACGGCAGGCACGAACCGTTTCTGAGAGATTTTGCAGGTACGCAGCAAGAGAGAGATATCCTTACAAATTTTCAGAAGAATGTTTTAAAACGGAGAGAGGAGATTCAGCCAAAATTTGACTCACTATGTAATGCCAGAGGATATAAATTCAACCTTCCGCTGGAACAGATATATGACTACTCCTTGCTGGAGCTCCCTTTTTCTTTCTGGCAGTGGGGAAGCCCGATTGCTGATGTTCCCGGAGAGGGAGCCGGTGCAGACGTGCTCTTCAGGTACTGGATGAAGTTAAGTTCCCCTGATTATTTTGTAAACAACAGCCCCACTGCCGCATTCTTTGTTCAAGCCAACAGAGAGCTCGGTTATTATGGATATGATATCAAGCCGTTTAAGGGGTTATTAAAGATAAAAAGCTCCAAAGGTTATATGGGCAAGCTCTTCATTCCACAGGGGGCAGAATTCAGGTTTGACAAAGCTCTTTACAAGAAGCTGAAAAAATTTGTTGCTACCACAGACAAGAGGATGTTATTCATTTACGGTGAATTTGATCCGTGGAGTGCAGTAAAGGTAAGTGAACCAAAAAGTGAAAATGTTGTTGTTCTTGTTGAACCGAAAGGAAGTCACAGATCACGCATAAGCACAATGCCGGAAGATCTTAAAAAGAGAGCTGTTGAGACTCTCAACAGATGGCTTGCCGATTAATAATATTTTATGATTGAATTTAAGCAGATTGAGTTATCCGACAAAGTCTGGATAGACGAGTTGTTAAAATTTTCTGATTACAGAGGAGCAGAGTACTGCTTCACGAATCTTTTCATCTGGGACAGCATATACAAATCAAAAATTGCCAGATATAGGGACTTTCTTTTTCTTATGTCGGGCGAAGGAGAAAATGCGCGCTATCTCTATCCTGCAGGTAAGGGAGACAAAAGAGAGGCCATAGAATCTCTTATCAGGGACGCAGAAGAGAGAAAGGTTAAGTTTGTAATGATAGGGGTGACACCAGAGGCAATAAATGAGCTTTCGGAACTCTTTCCTGGCAAATTTGAATTTATGCCGGTCAGGGACAGCTTTGATTATATATATGAAAGCGAGAAACTTGTAACTCTTTCCGGGAAGAAACTACAACCTAAACGGAACCATATAAACAAATTCAAAGAGTTCAACGATTGGACCTACGAAGAGATAACAACAGACAAAATTCCGGAAATCATTGCATTTAATGCAGAATGGTGTAAAGATCTGGATTGTGACAAAAACAACTCTCTTGGCTGGGAAACATGTGCAGTTGCCAAGTGTCTAGCACATTACCAATTCCTTAATCTAAGAGGTGGCATACTTAGGGTTCAGGGGAGAATAGTTGCTTACACAGTAGGTGAAAAGATTAATTCTGATACTTTTATAGTGCATATAGAGAAGGCTTTTACAGATGTAAGAGGTGCTTATCCCATGATAAACAGGGAATTCGCAGAGAGAGAAGCTGTGGGGTGTATCTATATTAACAGAGAGGATGACACAGGTAATGAAGGACTCAGAACGGCAAAAGAGTCTTATTATCCGGTTTTCATGCAAGAAAAATATGCTGCAAGATTATTTTGATTATATTTGCGACTGAAAACATTTTAGCTTAGAGAATTGGAACCTCCCAGTAGTTTAATAGATGATTACGTCTCCATGGGGATATCTCTTATCCTCATCCTCTTCTCTTATGCCCTTTTAAAGGGCTGTGATCTCTCCTATTTTTCTTTCTCTGCAAAAGATTCTGATGAACTTGGAACCCTTTTGGATAAACAATCGAAAAGAGTATCAAAACATCTTGCCGACCCCGATAATATAGCAGGAACAATACTTTTGTTTGAAACAATTCTTCAGATAGCGGCGCTTTTTCTTATATCGGAACTATTCTTCATAATTTTTTCACCTTCAGAATACTTGTCCTTTTGGGCAATTGTAATACTGTTCACTACATCTGTAGTGCTAAGATATTCAGGAAACATTTTTGGTTATTTGACAGAAAATAATCGTCATATAAGATTCTCTTTAAGATTAAGCAAATTTTTCTCTGTTCTGCTTTTCCTTGCACAACCCTTTAATATGATACTTTCTGCTTTTACCAAAGTATTGAGTGAAACCAGAGAAGAGAGGGACGCACAATCAATGGAAGAGTATACAGAGGTTATCGATGCAACTGATTCGGAAGAGGTGGAGGAGAAGAAGCTTCTTAAAAAAATAGCAGGGCTCAACACAACCAGTGTCTCACAGATTATGAAGCCAAGGGTGGAAATTGTCTCGCTCGATATGGAGATGAACTCGCAGGAGGTTATTGAGAAAGCCATTGAAAGCGGATTTTCCCGGCTTCCGGTATATGAAGGGAGTCCGGACAATGTAAAGGGGTTTCTGTATATCAAGGATCTGGTAGGTTATCTGAGAGAAAAAACGACAGTCTTTGACTGGCACAAACATATAAGAGAGGCATACTTTGTCCCGGGCAGTAAAAAGATCAACGATCTTCTGGAAGAGTTCCGTCAGAAAAAAATGCACCTTGCCCTTGTAGCCGATGAGTATGGAGGAACAGACGGATTAGTGACATTGGAGGATATCCTTGAGGAGATAGTAGGGGAAATATCAGACGAAACAGACACAAACGAATAAAATGGCACTTTTTTTTAGCAGAGACCTTGATGGGGGAGCAACAGTATCCGTATGGGAAATTGTTGAGAGTGAAGAAGAGCTTCTCTCACTATGCTCGGTACCAAATGACGAACTTGAAGAGCTTCAACTAATACGGAGCATCGATCGTCGTCGTGAACGGTTGGCAGTAAGAGCTCTTCTCAACCAGCTTTTCGACGGTAAGGTATACCTTGGTCACCACGACAATGGCAGGCCATTCCTTCAAAACAGCCTTATCGAGATAAGCATATCGCACACAAAGCGTTTCGCTGCTGTTCTGACTCATCCCGATGACAGTGTAGGTATAGATATCGAATCGCTGGACAGAAACTTCTCTGCAGTTGAAAAAAAGGCTCTGTCGCCATATGAAATTGAAAATCTGAGCGAAAAGAACAGAAACCTCCATCTTGCCATCCATTGGAGTGCCAAAGAAGCCATATACAAAAGAATGTCGTTATCTGATGTTGACTTTGCAAAGCAGATAGAGATAAAGAGATTTTCACCCAAGGAAGAAGGTGAACTTGAGGCTACTTTCATTCAAAAAGATGGTGAAGAGCTCGAATTCGAACTTCAGTACGAAGTGTTCGAAGGTCATGTAATGGCCTGGTTGATAGGTTAACCGGTCAAATAATCTGTGCTGCGTGTGACTTGGTGTTCACCTTCTCTATGATGTCGAGAATAATGCCGTTTTCGTCAATCACAAATGTCTTTCGTATAATTCCAACATATTGTTTACCCATGAATTTCTTCTCTCCCCAGGCTTCATATGCCTGCAGGATTACTGCTTCGGTATCTGAAATAAGAGGGAACGGCAGGTTAAACTTCTCTATGAATCCTTTATGTGACTTCTCGTTATCCTTGCTCACCCCCACTATCTTGTATCCAAGTGATTCAAATCTCTGGTAATTGTCCCTAAGGTCGCAAGCCTCTGCGGTGCACCCCGGAGTGTTGTCTTTGGGATAGAAATAGAGTACAAGCTTTTTACCTTTGAAATCGCTGAGTTTAATCTCTTTACCGTCCTGGTCCTTACCTATAAAGTCCGGCGCATGGTCTCCTTTTTTTATCATGATTTTTATTTTATACAACAATCTGAAATGCCTATTGTTCAGTTGCAGATTTCGAAAGAACTGGTCAGGTTATCACGGTATTGTTCGCCTACCGGTATGGTGATTTTGTTGTCGAAGACTATTCCTGCCCGGGAAATCTCTTTGACCAGATTGAGGTTAACTATATATGAACGGTGAACCCGAATGAACTTGCTGCCGGAAAGCCGCTCCTCCATGGTTTTCAGGCTCATTAGCGTCATAACAGGGGCTTCATTAAGTATATGTATACGAACATATTCATTCTGACTTTCGATATATTTAATGTCAGATATTTTAATCTTGACAATCTTGTAATCGGCCTTTACAAAGAGATGCTCCAGAGAATCAGGAACAGCAGCAAGTTCGTTGGTAACGGGATGGCCTTTCATAAGTTCGAATTGTTTGAAAACCTTATTGGCAGAGCGGAGAAAATCGGTGTAACTGAATGGTTTGAGAAGATAATCCAGAGCATCCACACGAAAACCCTCCAAGGCGTACTCGGAGTAGGCAGTCGTGAAAACGACTATTGGTTTCGTGGACAAAGATCGGACGAAATCGAGTCCGTTAAGATCGGGCATATTGATGTCGATATAAATAAGATCTGCCTTTTCATGTGAAAGAACTTCCATAGCAGAGAAAGCATCACGGCACGATGCTACGAGTTCCAGAAAAGGAACCTTGCGTATATATGCTGTTATCTGAGCAAGAGCAAGTGGTTCGTCGTCAATAGCTATACATCTGATCATCGTATTAATTTAAGAGGGATTATCAATAGAACGCTGTATTCCGATTCTGTTTGTGTTGTGGTGAGCTGATAACAATCTCCGTAAATCAGATCCAGCCGTTTGCGAACGTTCACCAGACCAATGCCATCTTCCGGAGATTCGGTCTGTTTGGTCCATCTACTGTTTATTACTTTGTACGTCAGAAGAGATTCGTCTGTCTCCAGCGACAATACCACAAAGGATCTGTTCCTGTAACTAATCCCATGTTTAAAGGCATTTTCTATAAAGGAGATGAACAATAGAGGGGGTATCTGCAGGTCTGGGACAATAGCAGGTAAACTAAGTCTTATGTCTACATCCTGAGTATAGCGAATCTTCATCAATTCGACATAGTTACGTATAAATGCCACCTCTTTGTCCAAGCCTATGGTTTTCTGACTGGCATCATACAAAACGTACCTCATCAGCTTTGAAAAACCTATGATGGTCTCTTTTGCCAGTTCGCTGTCAATGTCTACCAATGCATGAATATTATTGAGCATATTCATGAAAAAATGTGGATTTATCTGACCTTTAAGATACTCCAATTCGAATTGCAGGTTGTGTTTTTCAAGTTCTTTCAGAGATTGCTGGTCCTTTATCGATTTTATAAATAGCCTGATTGCGAGATTAAAACCTACAAGCAATATCCCTACGAGAAAATTTGTAAACAACGAGTCCAATGACCTGGGGTTGAACAGTGGCCTGTAATGTGGCTGAGAGAACTCTCTTTCTCCGGGAGAGAACGGCCTCTCCTTTTTTGGAAACTTTTCGTCGGGAGGAGGATCGTCATGGCGGGTAAGCCGCTCGTGATTACTCTGTTCTATAGGAGCTGGGGGAGATTTCGGTTTTGAAGTCTTGTAAAATATCTGGGGATATAATGTGAATATTACCAGAATCATTAATATAACGGAAAAGAAATAGGCCAGATACTTCCTGGTAGAGAAAAACAAAGGGATAGCAACATAGTTGTTTAAAAGGAACAACAGGAAAAATGGAGTGATTGTTTTCCAGCTCATGTACACATTTTCCCATTTGAGAGAAGCTTCGCCACTTAGTCTGGAGTCTAAAAAGGGGACACAGAAAATCAGCAGCCACAATGTTACATAAATGACATTTTCCAGAAGTCGTTGTTTGTTTAAGCTGCTCATAACTGTACAAATATAACCAAATGAAAATTAAAAAGTGAAAGAATAACTCAGACCTGATATACTGACACCCTCTATATCTTCGTAATCTGTACCTGCTACATAGCGGTAATATAAACTGAGAACACTCTTTTTATCGATACGGTATTTTGTCCCAATTGTATAACGGATTTTATTAAAATTGTTCTCTTGGGGATCGTTTAGGGTATAGTAAAGTTCAACGGAACCAAATGGAGAAAAGCCGGATTTCCGTATATCATATGAGCCCAGAATTCTGGAGCGTAGATAGAACTTTGGATTTGCCCTGTTTTCTGTACGGGAAATACCAACCCTGTACGTACTCTGAAACCTCTCTCTCAGCCCAATCTTAAAACGGCAGAAACTGTACTCTCCCTGAGCATCTAAATAAAAGCGATGACGTGTTTCCCAGCTTTTTTCGGGATGATTGTAGTTAATAAGTACATAGCCTCCACTAGCAGAAATATATTTGTTGAACTTATAAGAGAGGTCAAGAGTAGACTCAAAACGATCTATGCTACCCGATTTGTCTCTGAGTCTGAACTCCTCCTCAACCGAAGCTTTCAACTTCGGAAGTATCTTAAACGATAAGGAGGCAGAGGTCCAGATGCCAAAATCGTAATTCTGAGCATTTAGTATAGAACAGTACAACATGGTCAAAAGTATGACCGGCCATTTTTTACTTTTCATTGCGGAAATTTTGTAATACTCTCTATTGTATTGATCTCATCGGTTAGCGGTTTGTAAAAAACCTTTATGAATGCTGCGTCCCTGATAAAATCGACATGACCAATCTCAACTTTCAGTATCTCAAGACCTGTTCTCTTTTTTAAATCCTCAATAAGCTCATGCTCCTTATCGGGTGTTATCAGATGTATCTTATCATAGAGGATCAGCTTACACGAGATATGTTTCAACCAGCGATTGCTCTCCAGAACCCATATAGTGATAATAAATATCAGATCTGTTACAGCAAGTTCTATGTAGCTTATTTCCAGGGCAAGAGCATTTATAACAGAGATGGCTATAATGGCAAAAAGATATGTCATCTCGCGGATTGGAACGCTCTCTGTCCTGTATCTGATTATTCCAAATATGGCAAAAAGACCAAGAGCAAAGCCGATTTTTATCTTAACGCTGCCTAAGAGGAAAATCATAAGGAATATGCTTACCCCAATTAAAGTGAATGTGAAGTAGTAGTCCCTGCGTTTGCTCTTAGGGTAGTAAAGGAACTGTATTATTATCCCTACAACCAGAAGATTTATAATGAAATGGGCAATGAACTGCCCGAAGCCCCAGCTGTCAAAAACAGGAGAATCTGCAAGGAAAGTGTCTGTAACGTCAGAAAGTGTAACCATATCTATAATTTGTTAATTTGTCCATTTTTATCAACTCTTTTTTAAAGCGGTTATATTTAAGAGGTTGCCCCGTAAGAAGACAACCTATGCAATACTTGCTAAAGTTTGTGGGATGTATTCTCATCTCCAGAAGCACATCATTTATTGGTGAAAAAGAGTCACCGTCTCTTTTGAGTTCAATAATAGCAATATCCTTAAGCTCACGGCAAAAGTCAGTTTTACTATTGATGAAGCTAATATCGTAATCTATGGTCAATCGTTCTGTTTTCTCTTTGTTAACCAACGTAATGCGATGAAAGAGGTTTTTAAGATATACCTCCAGTTTTCCAATATCATACTCAGAATGGGATGAGATATGATCCATAATTGCAACAGAGTTGAAAAAATCAGAATTGTCTGCTTCTATTCTTGTCTTGTGAGTTCTTCCTTTATTGTCCTTCTTCTTTATCTCAAAATAAGATATGCCAGAATCTGTATAAGTTCTTACCCGGATTTTTTCCCTGCTCTTTTTTCCGTTATGATGTGCCGTAAACATCTCTCTATCCGGAGTATCAAAGTAAAGTGTCTGATACTGGTTCTCACGAACACCGGCTATTTCCTGGATAAAATATTCCCCGGAAGCCCTTACCAGTAAATCCAAAATATTGGATTTGCTGGTAATATACTTGGTGTCAATTCTATTCATAAGCTTAATCCCCTTCATCTGCCGCAGGCTAATGGGTTTAAAGCTGTCTAATACATATTTGAGACTATAGTGATCCATATGAACAAATATAGATTAGCCTATATTTTTGATAAAATATTATCAATGAACGCCGGAGTTTTACCTGTGAATAGTTTAAGGGTAAAATCGGACTAATGACCGGTTAATATTGCACGTTGACTGATTCTTTTTGCTCTGTCTTGCACTTCTTCTTAGATTTATGAAATAATTCAAATAGATATAATCAGAGATGAAACGAACAGATTTAAAATTATTACCGGTAATCACAATTTTAGCGATTATCCTTGTCTCCTCAACCACAATTTTTGCTCAGGGTATCAATCGGCAAGGACCATCAGCATCTGATCTTGCAAAAAGAAAGACCGACCATATGAGAAACCAGCTCTCTCTGGACCAAAAACAGTACAAGGAGATATATAAGATCAATCTTCAACAATTTAAGGAGATGGAGCAGAGAGAGGGAGCAGAAAGCAGACCTAAGATGGGAGAGCGACCACAAATGGGTGAACGACCACAAATGGGTGAAAGGCCACAATTGGGAGAACGACCGCAGATGAACGAAATAAAAAATGAAAAAAAATTTAAAAAAATCCTGACGCCGGAGCAATTTTTAAAATGGAGAAAGATGGAAGAGGAGAAACAAAACAGGATGCCAGTGGAAGCTGCTCCTGCATCAACAGAATGTCCGGAATCTTAGCGAAGGTGTTTGACAAAAAAGTGTTTTACGCAAATAACCCACAACTATTTAAAAAAAGAAACTAGCGCCTTGTCACTAAGGTTCCGGACAGCAATGTTGGTGTTATTCAAATCTACATATAATATCAATAAATAAAACAGAAAACGGGACTGTTGCGTTTTGTTGCGCTTTTTGACGCTGTAACAGCAACACATTTAGAAAGATAAAAAAATCTTGCAGCGTTTTGTTGCGCTTTTAATTCGCCTTAGCATCTATGATTTTGCTCTTTTGAGAAGATAAGAAAGGTGCTTTGAGGGTTGAATGGAAGCCCTTCAGTTGCAAGAATTTTCTCTTTGATCCTTGTCTTGATAGCCCTCACACTAGCCGTGGTATTGTTTAGAAGGTCGGAAATCTCCTTTGTGCTAAACTTAAGGTCGACCAGAATTAAAATAACAATCTCCAGATCGGACAAAGAGGTAAGGTATTTTACATTTGGATTTGCTGCCAGGAATGACTCGTTCTGAGCTATTGCAGACAGATTGTTCTTGGAGAAGGAGCGGATATTGTTTATTGAGTCGTTCAGGTCGTCGGAAAGCTCGCTGGAGAATTTTCTGCTTCTGTTTGCGTGCCTGTTCACGTCATCTACAAGTTTAGGAAGCGCTCCCACAGAAGTTTCGTGAATAAGGTTTATAAAACGGGACCGTTTCAATTCTGCTTCTATAGCACTCCTTTGTTTGTCCTTATCTTCCATGCATTGTCGATAGGACCTCCTGTTAAAGCGGATAACTACAATTGCAGATAGAACAATAAGAGTAAGGAATGCAATAAATCCGTACAGAACCTTTAGTTTACTTCTTGCTTTGTCTAGTTTTGAATCTTTTTTTGACAATTCGTAAGCCATATCAACCTTAGGATCCCTTACCCATGAGCTATTAGATACATAGTCGCCTGATAATCGGGAAGCATAACGATAGTACTCAGACGCACTCCTGTAATCGTCTTTTATCATATACATATCGCCGAGCAGCCTATTATAACTTTCCGGGATACTGAAAAAATGCTTGCCCGATGTATTTATTGCCATAAGTCCATAAACAATGGCACTATCAGTTTCATGTAATTGTTTGAAATTTGCAGCAATAGAAAAATATATGTCGCATTTATCCAGACTTTTGAGTTCATCAAGATCCTTTATTCCGATCATTTTTCTTAGATACCTATTGGATAAATCATACTTTCTGTCATCTGTATAATGACGGGCAAAAGCATTATAGTAGTTGTATCTTATTATTGGCGACGTTGTGTCATTGAGGGAGACCGCCAGCAGGCATGCATATGCTTCCATCTTTCTTCTTTGAAAATGATATGACCAGAAATGGTCAAGTCTGCAAAGCTGTGCATCAGAATGATTTTTTATACTGTCATTGATTCGGATACTTTTTTTAAAATAAGGCTCCGAGTCTGTAAAATTTCGATTGTTACGGAGAGTCTTTCCCAGATATCTGTATATCTCTGCCTCAATCTGCGGATTGTCAAGTTTGTGTTTATTATATACCTCCTCCGCACTTTTAAGGGAAGTATATATTTTAATTGAAGGACGGGTTAGATTGTACTGGATGATTCCTTTGTAAAGCAAGGCGCGGCATAAGTTGTAGTAGTCATTTTCCTTTTCAAAAAAAGAGGCAGCTGCTGTTATAACAGAATCCCTCCTCTCCATAATTCCCGACTTGCTCTTGGCAATTGAGGTGAGGAGAGAATAATATGCTTGATTTTTTTTTGATATACCCGCTGTGTCGAGATACCTAAGGCTGTCAAGAATTACTTTGGGGTTTTTATTTAGATTATTATCCCACGTGCTAAGCTTTTGGTAAATAGGCGTATGCCTGTTATTGCAGGATGAAAAGAAAAGGATACAAAGAAAAAAGAGAGACTTTGCAGCAGTTTTTAGCATGTGATTATAAGACAGGTATTTGAAAAATAGTCACATCAAAAATTATGCCCTAAAAAAAGCTGCCCTGAATCATCAGGACAGCTTTTCGCAAATATATATAGTGTTTATTGATGTCTTACATCATTCCACCCATTCCGCCCATTCCCGGACCACCACCCATAGGGGCTGGGTTGTCCTCTTTCTTCTCGGCAAGTACACACTCAGTTGTGAGGAACATACCTGCAACCGAAGCAGCATTTTCAAGAGCTATACGGGCAACTTTGGTAGGATCTATTACTCCAGCTTTGTGAAGGTGTTCGTATTTGTCGGTGCGGGCATTATAGCCGAAGTCGTCTTTACCCTCTTTTACCTTTTGAATAACGATGCTTCCTTCTACTCCTGAGTTTTCAACGATAATACGGAGAGGCTCTTCAATTGCACGGGCAACTATTGCGATACCGGTGTTTTCGTCTTCGTTATCACCCTTAAGGTTTTTCAAAGCTTCAATAGCACGGATGTAAGCAACACCACCACCCGGTACTATTCCCTCTTCAACAGCTGCACGAGTTGCACTAAGTGCATCGTCTACGCGGTCTTTCTTCTCCTTCATCTCCATTTCAGAAGCGGCACCAATGTAAAGAACAGCAACACCACCGGCTAGTTTTGCAAGACGCTCCTGCAGTTTTTCGCGGTCATAATCGCTGGTTGTTGTCTCCATCTGTTTACGTATCTGGGCAACCCTCTTGTCAATAGAATCCTTGATTCCGGCTCCGTTCACAACCGTTGTGTTCTCCTTGTCTATAGTAACCTTTTCTGCACTACCCAGCATTTCAATTGTTGCAGCATCGAGGCGAAGTCCTTTCTCTTCAGAAATTACTGTACCGCCAGTCAGAATTGCAAGGTCTTCAAGCATCTCTTTTCTGCGGTCACCAAAACCCGGAGCCTTAACTGCGGCTATCTTAAGAGTGCCACGAAGACGGTTTACAACAAGCGTTGCAAGAGCTTCTCCATCTACGTCTTCTGCAATGATAAGCAGCGATCTGCCACTCTGGGCCACCGGCTCAAGGACTGGCATAAGATCCTTCATAGAAGAAACTTTCTTGTCTGTTATAAGGATTAGTGGACTTTCAAGTACAGCCTCCATTTTTTCGGGATTTGTCATAAAATATGGAGAGATGTAACCGCGGTCAAACTGCATTCCTTCCACAACCTTAACTTCTGTATCTGTTCCTTTTGCCTCTTCTACAGTAATAACTCCCTCTTTCTTAACCTTGCCCATAGCCTCTGCTATAAGTTTCCCGATTGTAATATCGTTATTGGCAGAGATTGTAGCAACTTGTTCAATTTTAGTAATATCGTCACCAATAGACTGGCTTTGTTTCTTAAGGGAAGCAACAACCGCAATGACAGCTTTGTCAATACCACGTTTTAGATCCATAGGATTAGCACCGGCAGTGACGTTCTTAAGACCAACTGTTATTATTGACTGAGCAAGGACGGTAGCGGTAGTAGTACCATCACCGGCCTGGTCGGCAGTCTTTGAAGCCACCTCTTTAACCATTTGCGCACCCATATTTGCAAAACGATCTTCTAACTCGATCTCTTTTGCAACAGTCACGCCGTCTTTTGTAATCTGAGGAGAGCCATATTTCTTGTCGATAACAACATTGCGTCCTTTTGGACCCAAGGTTACTTTAACAGCGTTCGCCAAAGCATCCACTCCCTCTTTCATAAGGTTGCGGGCTTCCAGATTGAATTTTATCTCTTTTGCCATAATTTTCTATATTTAATTTATTCTTAATTTTCTTGTTATACTTCGGACAATTTTAGAGAACAGCTAGTATATCTGACTGACGCATCATCAGGTAATCCTTGCCCTCTACATTAATCTCAGTTCCGGCATATTTCCCATACAATACATTGTCGCCTACCTTAACTTCCATAGGTTCGTCCTTCTTTCCTGTTCCAACAGCTACGACTTTTCCTGCTTGTGGCTTCTCTTTAGCTGTGTCTGGGATAAACAATCCGCTTGCTGTTTTTGTTTCGGCCTCTTTTGGTTCTACCAAAACCCTGTCTGCCAATGGTTTGATGTTCATGATTTAGAATTTTTAGTTATTTATGATTATAAATTTATGTTTCTACGGGCTCTAAACACAAAACGGGTGCCAAAGGATCATACTGACAAATTGTCGTAAACAGACGATGTTGGTGAAAAAGAAATATTATTACCTTTGACAACTCGTTTAAAACCTGTCTATATGTTATTTTCATTAATGCCGGTTATATTTATAATAGGTGTTATCGCGATTGCCTTTGAGGACAAAATAAGGATCAATAAAGCAGCCATAGCAATAGCCATGAGCATATTGTTGTGGGGAATCTACATTGTGGGGGGCGAAACTATCTTTGCCGGACACCCGAATTCAGTGCTTGATGCACTTGAGGGAGTCTATCCATCGTTCCTGCAAATGTCAATAAGGGAGCAGTTTAATCTTTTTGTTGAGTATTCTCTGGTAGAATCGCTTGGAGACGTTTCAACAACATTGTTCTTTGTCCTTGCATCTATGGCAATAATTGAAATCGTAGATTCTCACGGAGGTTTTGATATAATTGTCAATGCTATAAAAACCAGACAGAAGAGAAAGCTTTTATGGATATTTTCATTCCTTACATTTGCCTTGTCGGCAATTCTGGGTAATCTGGCTACTGTAATAGTTGTAATAGCTCTTGTAAGAAGATTGATTTTCTATAAGCAGGACAGATTGATATTTGCCTCAATGATAATAATAGCAGCAAATGCCGGCGGTTCATGGTCGCCAATAGGTGATGTAACAACTTTGCTGCTATGGACTGGAGGAAACATTACTGTATGGAGCCAGACCTATCACCTCATTCTCTCAGCATTGACAATGCTGGTAATTCCATTGATCTTTGTCACTTTTATGTTTAAAAAAGATGACATATCAATATATTTTGAAGAAAATGCCGACGATTATGTCCTGTCGCACATAGACCCACGGTTCAAAAGAACAATATTGATAGTAGGAATACTCTCTCTGGCAATGGTTCCTTTCTTCCAGCTCTTTCTGAATATTCCACCTTTTATGGGAGTCTTGCTGGGTCTTACAGTATTGTGGATCCTCACAGACCGACTCTACTATAACAGAAAAGCCAATGGATTACAGGAGCTAAGGGTAAGCAGAGTGTTTACCAGAATTGACGTTCCTACTGTACTTTTCTTTCTGGGAATCCTTATGTCGGTAGCCTCACTTAAGTCTGCCGGACAGCTTACCGCAATGTCGGAAATTTTAAACAAGGCAGTTCCAAACCCTGAATATATAAGCATTATACTTGGCTTATGTTCATCATTCCTCGATAACGTTGCCCTGGTTGCCGGAACGATAGGAATGTATCCAATAGCTGCTGCCGGACCATTCATGACAGACGGTTCCTTCTGGACATTCCTTGCATACTGCGCAGTAACAGGAGGCAGCATTCTTATTATTGGCTCAGCTGCAGGCGTAACTGTAATGGGACTGGAGAAAATATCATTTGGATACTATCTCAAGAAATTTACTCCTCTGGCTCTTCTGGGATACTTTGCAGGGGCAGCGGTTTATATGTTGCTTTTTTAATACGGCTATGAGCATACACGAAAAATTCATGGAGGAGGCCCTCAAAGAGGCACACAAGGCACTTGCGAAGGATGAAGTACCGATTGGTGCAGTTATAGTGTGTGAGGGAAAAATAATTGCCAGGGCGCACAATCTTACAGAAACTCTCAACGACCCCACTGCTCATGCAGAGATGCAGGCAATTACGGTTGCAACAAATACATTTGGAGGCAAATATTTGAATAATTGCACATTATATGTTACTTTAGAGCCGTGTCCAATGTGTGCGGCAGCTTTGAACTGGGCTCAACTCAAGGTATTGGTTTATGGGGCAAGCGATCCTAAAAGAGGGTTCTCGCTTTTTGAACCAAGCCTTCTTCACCCTAAATGCGAAGTGATTTCCGGCATTAACGCAGGTAATTGCGGAGAGCTTATAACGGAATTCTTTAAAAATAAAAGGTAACAATTGTAAAAGAGAGTGTTTATGGAAATGTTTGGTGACCTTGGTTATATAGGACTTTTTTTGGGGACGTTCCTTGCTGCCACAGTGATTCCATTCAGCTCCGATTTTTTATTCGTTGGAATTCTTGTTGCCGGAGGTAACCCGGTACTATCGTTTATTTTAGCTACTGCCGGCAACTGGTTGGGAGGTCTGACCTCTTACTATATTGGTTATGTCGGAAAGTGGGAGTGGATAGAGAAGTGGCTGAGAGTAAAGGAGGAGAGCCTTGTAAAACAAAAAAATAAAATTGAAAAATATGGCAGCCTGATTGCATTTTTCAGCTGGGTTCCCTTTTTTGGAGATGTGCTTGCAGTCGGGCTGGGCTTCTATAAGGTTAACTTTACTAAGTGTGCAATATATATGCTGGTGGGGAAAGCTGTTAGATTTGCTTTCTGGGCAGTACTATATCACTACTTTGGAGAAGCCGTGTTAAACTTTAAGTTTTTATAAAATTTTGGACTTTATATAAAAAGGAATATCTTTGCATCCCCAAAAGGGATATTTTTGACTTATGGTGTAATGGTAGCACTTCAGATTCTGGCTCTGACCGTCTAGGTTCGAATCCTGGTAAGTCAACAAAATAAAAAGATTGGGTATACTGACCTATGGTGTAATGGTAGCACTTCAGATTTTGGTTCTGTCAGTCTAGGTTCGAATCCTGGTAGGTCAACAAAGCTGCTTCAATTTTTGGGCAGCTTTTTTTATTATCGTAGGGCAATGGATGTCACAGTTATTATCTCGGTTTACAGAGAGCTCGAATATGTGGAGAGATGCATTAATTCTCTCATAAACCAAACCTTTCAGTCGTTTGAGTTTATTCTCATAGATGACTGCGGGGGAGATGGAGCATTTGAGAAGGCGAAAAATATTACTGAGAATTCAATTCTGGCAGAGAGAAGTCGTTTCATTGTTCACCAAAAAAACATGGGGATAGCCGCCTCAAGGAACACAGGAATGGCAGCAGCAAAGGGGGAGTACATGATATATCTCGACTCCGATGACTTTTTTGAGCCGAACCTTCTGGAGGAGCTCTATAATGCTGCAGAAAAACATGGGGATAGCCGCCTCAAGGAACACAGGAATGGCAGCAGCAAAGGGGGAGTACATGATATATCTCGACTCCGATGACTTTTTTGAGCCGAACCTTCTGGAGGAGCTCTATAATGCTGCAGTCAGGCACGATGCAGATCTTGTAATATCGGATTTTATAAGAGAGATGCCCGGAGGGGTGTCGGTTTACGCAAAGGACACATTCGATCAGGATCTGATAATTGAATTTGCAGATAAAGATAGGTATATAAAGGAGATGCTGACATCGGTAAAAGGCTGCACGCCATGGAACAAATTGGTTAAAAGAGAGTTGTATCTTAAACACGATGTCCGTTTTCATGACAATATGAGGGACGATCTCTCTGTAACACCTCTTCTTGTATGGCATGCTTCAAGAATTGCTTTTGTGCATAAGGCATTGACCCATTTTGTACAATATAACACTGCTTCCGGGACATTCAGCTTTAATCATCTTCCGTTTGTGGGCAATGCCCTGGTACATCTGGAGACATTCTTTAAAAGCAAAGGGATGGACTACACCGATATTTTTCTAAGGTATAAGGCCAACACGAAAAGAAAAATATTAATGCACCCAAAGCCGGAGATGACACAGGAGCAGATGTACGGACTGTTTCCCGAAGTTGATTCTGCAATAAGAGCCGGAGTGAGACTTGAACCTAAAATCCAGTACCAGATGGCATTAAGGTTGGCGTCATGGAGGAATAAAATCTGGTTCAGGATTTACCGGAAGAGCCTTCTAATATTGCTGAAAGCCTCTTCGCTCGTATCTCAATAGTAAAGTTTTCTATAATTCTTTCCCTGTATTTTTCAGAAGGAGGCAGGTTAATTGCTTCTCTTATTGCAGCAGCAGTCTCTTCCGGGTCGTCGCCACGTACTAAAAAACCATTATTGCCGGTCACTTCTGCCATTCCGCCTGTATTTGCTATTACAGGAACACAGTTGTGGAACATTGCCTCGGCAAGAGCCACTGCAAAACTTTCACTTCTGGATAGCTGACAATATACAGCTGACCTTGAATAGTATTTAGAGAGCTCATTCTGTGGGATCCTGGAAATTATCTCCAGATTGGAAGGAACCTCACCAATCATTTCTGCAAGCAATATCTTGTCGGGGCCGATTATTGTGAACTGAAGGTCAGGAGCAAACCGGGCCAACTCTATGTATCTATCTATACCCTTTACATAAAAACTCTGTTTTGTAGATGAAAGAGCCACTGAAAGAACCCTCTTCTCTTTTGGAAGTGATGCAGAACTGAATATTACTCCGTTATGCAGCACCACGCAGAGTGATTTTAATGCAATGTGCCTTACGATCCGCTCAACATGTTTGGAAACACAAAGGCACAAAGTAGCATTGTTCATTGAGTATTTTGCCATGAACCCCCTTACAGGATTTACAAAACTACCGTATTTAATGCTTCTGATGCGGCATACATCATATCCCCCAATTACAACAAAACACTTTTTTCTGAAAATTCTTGCAAACAAAACAGGGAGGAATGAGTGGTAGTCCGCAAACCAGACATAGATAATATCGAACTTGTATGTATTTGCGAGTAGGTAGAAAAAAAGCCTGATAAGTCCAAGAAGCTGTCTGCTCTTTGTTGTGTTTTCTGCACAAAACGGTGTTACTCTGTATGCTTTTTCAAGAATGTCCATATCGCCCTTCACAAAAGTGGAGAGACGTGTATAGACAAACAGAACTCTTTTACCTGTCATTTTTATATTGCTTGTAACCTTTTACCTTATCCCACGAAGAGCGTGTAAAATCAGGGACACTCACCGGTTTTCCGTTATTTTCGGCAGATACCTTGCCAAGAGATTCAATAGCGGACCACTCTGCAGCATCGTAAACATCCATGTCCAGAGGCAGACCATTTTTAAGGCAATAAATCAGACGGTAATCCATTACAAAGTTTCTTTTTCCGTACTCTTTTAAAATAGGGTGCTTGTAGGCACGCAGAAGAGATTCCAATGAAGCATCGGGCGTGTAGATTTTTTTTATTAATGCTGCCGATCCGCTGATATTGTATGGTGTGATTCCCGGTTGACTATAGAGAGTATCGTACCTTACCAGAATGGTTTTACCTTTTTCCGTTTTGATTACTATGTTGTTCGTTCCGGAGACAGATAACAAGTAATTCATCTTGTCGCCTCTGTGGATGTTCAGAACTTGTGCTGCCGGACCTATTCCCAGGGTTGGGTTGATGCTGCCACGTTCGACAGACTCAATGTCGCCAAAGAATCCCTGCTGCGCCATATTGAGTGTGGTCATCTCATATGTGTCATAACAGCTTTTCTCAAGCATAATAAGGTGCCTTCTTGTTTTTTCGGCAGTATTTACCAGCTCCCAGCATTGGTCAATGGTAAGTGCAGCCGGAGGCTCGGTGGCAACGTGCTTGCCGTTTTCCATTGCATAGACGGCCATTGTGGAACGGAGCTCCTTTGGGGCACAAACATATACCAGGTCAATTTCGTCACTTTCACAGATTTTTCGCCACTCATCATCACCACAGAACTCTTTGGGAGATTCTTTTTTCATCTCCTTAAGTATTGCCTGTGCCTTTGCAAGGTTATCGGGAAGATTATCGAAAATTGCTTTTATCCGGGTGCCATTAACCGAAGAGAGGCGTTTTACCGCTTCCAGACCTTCGGCTTCCAAACCGATGATAGCAATATCAACGGTGTCAATCGGCTCACAAGCAAGCTCGACTACATCTGTCTGGCCGCTAAGACGATCCTGTACCGAGAACGAAATCATACGGGAATTTCTCCCTTCACATGAAAGAAGAGAAACAGCCAATAATAGTAAAAGATTATTTTTCATTTTCTTAGGTATAAAAGAACCGTGTTCGCCACTTTTCTCTCACCTTTATTGTCAAAAACCTTGTTGTCTGTAGGATGATTTACTACACCATTGTCAGAAAACCCCTTTACATACATTGTTGTGGAACCCCCTCCGTCAAGATTTATTATATACTCTCCTCCGAGCCATCTTAAAATGCTTTGCAATTCTGAAAGACTTACTCCGGCAGATTCTTTTGCTCTTCCGTCAATTGTAACGAGCATTATTGTTCCGTCACTCTTTTTTGCAACGGCTGTCCTTGGATGGCGTGTTGTATAGAACGATGCCTTCTGTAGTTTCTCGTCCCTGCCTGCTACCCTCAGAACTGGTCCTGTTGTAAGAACCTCCGATGCCAGAATGTAGTTTTCCCAGCTCTTAAGCTCATCGGCCTTGAGAATATAGAGTTCACCGTTATGGATTGCCAGTGCTCCCAGCTGATGTGTCGATCTTTGGTTTGTCTCCGTAATGGTGTTTGGAGCCAGCCTCTTATTCTCTTTACGGATATAGTCCACAGAGTTATAATCTTCTGTGTTGTGGGCGTAGTTGAACTTAAAGAACGAGCCGTTGATAGCAGCATCTGCACCCTTCTCCTCAGCCATTTTACTTGTCTCCTTTAAAACAGGGGAGGGAAATATCTCCAGTCTTGCCCCTGAATTGCTTCCCACTTCAATAATCGAAATATATTGATTGGACTCAAACAGCTCCTGGTTATTAATATGAACAGACTTGTATATAACCCCTTTTGCAATCTCCTTCTCACTCCATTTTGCATTAACCAGTGTTGAAGAGTCACTTTGCCCATTGGCAAAAGCCGTGCTTAATAAAAGCAACGGCAATAAGAGGTATTTTTTCATATACTTGGTTTATTGAATCTCAACTATAGCTTCGGAAACATTAATTATGAAATCTCCGACCCTTTCGCACTCGGCAACAATGTCCATATAGAATACACCTGTCTGATATCCGTAAGTGTTGTTTTCAAGATTCTCCAGATGTTCGTCCTTAAGTTTGTTGCGTAAAAGATTAATATCGGTCTCTGAATTCTCTGCGTCAGTAATATTTGAAACCTTAGTGTATCCCTGATCCAGGTTATCTATCATGTTGTCAAAAGCCTTCTCCAGAAGAACAAACATCTGGTCAAGCTTCTTTAACATCTCTTCATCGAATTTTTTGTTTTGGCTCTTTTTGCGTTCCAATATTCTGGCGATGCTGAAGCCGGAATCTCCAATACTTTCTATTTCGCTTATTATCTTATACATGGCCTGTAGTCTTCGGCCACTCTCTTCACTAAGCTCTCCCTCCGCTATTTTGTTCAGATAGCTTGCGATCTCCAACTCAATCTTATCTGTAATCTGCTCATAATGTTCGAGTTTATGGTACAAATTTTCGAAAGACTCCTTCTCACTCTCCTGGACAGCCTGACGGGCATATTCGAACTCCTTCTTGCTTAGTCTGGCAAAGTTCACAATCTCTTGTTTTGCCTGTGTAAGAGAGAGTTCAGATGTATATAAAAGACCACTTTGAATAAACTGGAGTCTGAAGATCTCCTCTGTGTTTGATCCCTTGATTACATAAGTCACAAGCTTTACAATCTGAGGAGTGAACCATACAAGTACAAGCGTGTTGGTTATATTGAAGAGCGTATGCAGTGTTGATATTCCAAACAATATTGCAGCAGAGGATAGGAATGGATCTGCACCGAATACAGAGAGAACTATTTTAGAAACGACAAATAGAATTGGCTTGAAGAATGTAAGTACCCAGATTACACCAAATACATTAAAAACTGTATGGGCAAGAGCGGCTCTTCTCGCCGATACATTGGCTACAGAGGCGGCTATATTAGCTGTTATGGTGGTTCCGATATTTTCGCCCAGAACCATTGCAGCTGCCATCTCAAATGGCAGCCATCCGTAACTGCACATGACAAGTGTAAGGGCCATAGTGGCACTTGATGATTGCAGTACTATAGTAAGGAGGGTTCCTATGGCAACAAAAAGCAATACTGAGCCAAAGCCGTAGCTTGTCCACTCTTTGAGGAACTCCAGAATATGTGGTGTAGACTGAAGATCCGGAACGGAGTCCTTCAGGAATGCCAGTCCTAAAAAAAGAAGGGCAAAACCTATAACAAGTTCGCCCATAGATTTTCTCTTTTTTGACTTGAACATCATAAGTACAAAACCTAATCCAACCAGCGGAATTGATAAAGCTGAAATATCCATCTTGAAACCCAGCAGGGTAACTATCCATGCAGTGACAGTGGTTCCGATATTTGCACCCATGATAACCCCAACAGATTGTGTAAGAGTTAAAAGCCCTGCATTTACAAAGCTTACAACCATTACTGTTGTGGCACTTGAAGATTGAATAATGGAAGTTATAAAGAGACCGGTTAGCACTCTTTTGAAAGAGTTTGAGGTCATTGCGGCCAAAATGCTTCGCATTTTATCGCCGGCCACCTTCTGAAGTCCCTCGCTCATAAGGGTCATACCATAAAGAAAAAGACCGAGAGAACCTAGGAGTTTTAACACCTGAAAAACTATATCCATAAGAAGTTTAGGCTGATTATAATTATACAAATATATAGCATAAAATTATGTCAATCAATAATCGGAGTTATTTATTATCTTCGTAATAAGAAATATTTTTTGTGAACTTCCCCAAAAATTTAAAAATAAGAACAATAACAAAAATCAGATTTTTATTGGTTGTTCAGTTTTTGTTTGGTTTTTCCGCCAGCCAGCTTAGTGCGCAATTTTATTCTATGGGTAACGAACCTACAAGAGTGAAATGGCAATCAATTACGACAGAGAACTTTCAGATAATCTATCCGAGAGGTGTGGATTCCCTTGCAAAGAGGTATGCAGGATTGATGGAGAGTGCCAACGTATGGATTCAGAAGCCCCTAAAGATAAAAGCCAACCCCATACAGGTTGTATTGCATCCGTTTAACGTAATGAGTAACGGAATGGTCACATGGGCCCCCAAACGTATGGAATTCATAACAAAACCTTTGGCATTAGGAGGATACTCGCAGAATTGGGAGAAACAACTTGTACTTCACGAAATAAGACATACAGCACAGATAAGCAAGTTTGAACATGGGATATTCAAACCATTGTCATGGCTGATTGGGCAACAGGCCCAGGGCCTCGGAGTTGGACTTTATATAGACAAGTGGGCACTTGAGGGTGACGCCGTAGTATCAGAGACACAGTTCTCAAAAACCGGAAGGGGACGCGATCCGGAGCATCTGATCTTTTTCAAGGCGGCGTTCCTGGCAGGAGAGTATCGCAGCTGGATAGAGTGGAAGCTAGGTTCAGGTAAAAAGTATGTTCCCGACATATACAGTCTTGGCTATCTTGTAAACTCATTCATAACCCTCTCTTCCGGTAACCATAACTATATGGGCGACCTCACAGAGTACCTTATAAAGCACTTCTATAACCCTTCAGGCTCAAACAAAGCATATACAAGCGCTACGGGAAAAAGAATCAGGGACCACTTTGAGGATATTAAAAATGTATTAAGCAGAAGATGGGAAATTGAGGACTCTCTTAAAGCACCGTTCACCACGTTTACGGCAGTCAGCAACAGTGGCAGGGATTATGCCTCGTACAAATCGCTCGTGGCAGTCTCTCCGGACTCGGTTTATGCTATCAAATGGGATATGAACGATCCTACGAGGCTTGTTCTTCTTGATTCGTCGGGCAACGAAAAAAGAATCTCATACATGGGAAACCTGAGCAGCTTCCTCACATTCAGAAAAGGGAAAATTTACTGGACAGAACAGGTCCCCTCTACAAGATGGGAGCAGGAGAGTTATTCTGTATTGAAGCACTACGACATCAAGAGTGAGGAGGTTACTGTAAACACATTCAGAAGCAGCTACTCAAATCCTGCGGTTTCTCTTACCGGCGATACAATTGCAGTGGCAGAGTACTTGCCGGTGGGTGACACACGGCTTGTTCTGCTCGATACAATGGATTATAAACCGGTAGCTTTTTTTGCAGCTCCGGAGCATGGGCAGATAAAGGAATCTGTTTTCTTTGGGAACGACATATATTCTACCGTAATAACAGACAAGGGAATGGGTATTTTCCGTCTCGACCTGAATACAGGAAACTGGAGTAGGGAGATAAAGGAACAAGATCGCTATATTACAAGACTGAGTAGTAATTCCGGCGGTCTTTTCTTTGAGAGTGACCTGAGTGGTACAAACAACATATACAGCTACCGCCCGGAAATCAAGTTTCTTCAAAGACTCACCAATTCAAGGTTCGGGGCATTCGGACCGTTTGTAGATGATTATGAAGAGACACTTTATTATTCTGAATATGACAAGGATGGGTACAGAGCAGTTTCTGCAAAGCTGGATAACCTTCTCTGGCAACCTTCTGACTTTGTCAATTCGTACATATACCACGAGGCAGACATTCTCTCCCGGGTTGCCGGCTACTCAATAGATACAGTAAGAGTAGGCACTGGCTCACAATACGAGTCAAAACCCTATAGTAAAGTGGCGCACCTTTTCCGTCCGCACTCCTGGGCCCCTTTTTATTATAACGTAGACAAAATAAAGAACATTTCTTACTCAAACTTCTATGAAATACTCTCGCCAGGTGTTACCGTATATTCGCAGAACACACTAAGCACGGCAACCACAATGCTTGCATATTCATACGCAAACGGATTTCATGCCGGTCACCTGAAGTTCACATACAGCGGGCTGTATCCGGTCATTGACGTTAAGGTAGACTATAACGAGCGGAACAGCAGAGACATTCGTCTAATGAGAGATATTCACGGAGAAAAAATACAGGTAGTAACACCGGTTCTCAACTCCTCATATTTTTCCACCTCTTTTCTTTTTTACCTCCCGTTGAACTTCAGCAGCGGTGGCTGGGACAGAGGACTTATCCCCAAACTGTTGTGGAAGTACAGTAATGACTCCTACTATTCTGTAAACAGCGGCAGGTACAGAGATTATCAGTATCTCTCATTTGGTCTGCACTATTACAACATACTTAACAGCTCAAGAAGGGACATCTTTCCAAAATGGGGAGTTGGCGTTGTGTTCCAGATGAACAGCATGCCGTTTTCGGAAGAGAACTTCGGCTCACTCATATATTCAAATATTTACGGATATCTGCCCGGGATCCTGGCGAACCACGGTCTCAGGCTATCGTTTGTACACCAGATGCAAAACTACAAAGGTAAAAACTATCTTTTTTCCAATCTTGCAAGTTCTCCAAGGGGGTATGATCAGCTATATGGAAAAAATTTCGTTGCCCTATCTGCCGATTACGCCTTTCCTGTTTACCTTGGCGACATAAATATTTCCAGCCTTATATATTTCAAGAGACTAAAGGTGATTCCGTTTATAGACTGGGCCTATAACCAGGGGGCATATGAAGATACTCACATGTTGTCGGCAGGCACCGACCTGCTTCTCGACTTCAATATTCTAAACATATATCTGCCACTCTCTGCCGGTGTCAGATACGCAAGAACAAGAGAGGGGCTTAACCTGTTTCAGTTTTTGTTTAAATTGCCTATGTAATGCAACATTTCAGGAAAATTAACACATTAAAGCCATTCGACTGGTTTCTGATAACAGGAATAGTGACTCTGAATATTATCTATTCTGTGCTGCAGAAGGAGATTGATTTCATTGGTTCTGTAGCTGCAGTGAGCGGAGTTATTTGTGTTGTAATGGTTGCCAGAGGTAACATATTCAACTATCTCTTTGGCTTGGTGAACGTCTCTCTTTATGCATATATCTCATACAAGTCGGAACTATACGGCGACGCGGTCCTTAATGCTGCCTACTATGTCCCTATGCAATTTGTCGGCTGGTTCAACTGGATAAAAAAGAGAGAGTCAAAAGATTCTGTTACGGTAACATCAAAGACGATGAATATGAGGCAGAGAATCTTACTTATTTTATTTTCAGTTGCAATGGTTGCGATAGTGGGCTTTATACTTGACAAGTTGGAGGACCCTCAGCCTTACAAAGATTCGGCCACAACGGTTCTCTCTGTAATAGCCATGTATCTGATGGTGAGGACATACATGGAGCAATGGTCGCTCTGGGTTGTTGTAAATGTTATAAGTGTGATAATGTGGATAATTGCATTCTTAAGGGGCGATGCGCACTCTATGCTTATGGTCATAATGTGGATATTCTACCTTGCAAACTCTCTAAACGGCTGGTACACCTGGATTCACTTGTCTTCCAAAAAGTAGTTTTTTAAAATTTCCGCAGCCTTGGCACCAACCAATGCCTTTAGATCTTCAATCGGAGCTTTTCTGACAGCCTTAAGACTCTTGTAGCGCGACAAAAGCTTCTGTTCTGTTTTTTCTCCGATTCCCTTTACAGATCGCAGTTCAGATTCAGTCTGTGCCTTGCTCCGCTGATTTCTGTGATGTCCTATACCAAAGCGGTGTGCCTCGTCACGCAGGTTCATTATAACCCTTAACGAGGCTGAGTTCTTGTCCAGGAATAGAGGATGTGGGTCACCCGGAATTATAAGCTCCTCCAACCTCTTGGCAATTCCAATTATCTTGATTGACTTTTCAAGCCCAAGCTCCTGAAGTGCTTCATAGGCAAAGTTGAGCTGACCCCTTCCTCCGTCGACAACAATCAGCTGAGGCAACTCTTCCTTTTCTGCCAGGAGCCTTGTGTATCGTCGGTTTATAACCTCCTTCATTGTTGCAAAGTCGTTGGCTCCTACAACGCGTTTTATGTTGAAGTGTCGGTAATCACCTTTTGATGGGATACCGTTTTTAAATACAACACAGGCAGTTACAGATCGCAGTTCAGATTCAGTCTGTGCCTTGCTCCGCTGATTTCTGTGATGTCCTATACCAAAGCGGTGTGCCTCGTCACGCAGGTTCATTATAACCCTTAACGAGGCTGAGTTCTTGTCCAGAAAAAGAGGATGCGGGTCACCGGGAATTATAAGCTCCTCCAACCTCTTGGCGATTCCAATTATCTTGATTGACTTTTCTAGCCCAAGCTCCTGAAGTGCTTCATAGGCAAAGTTGAGCTGACCCCTTCCTCCGTCGACAACAATCAGCTGAGGTAACTCTCCCTTCTCTGCCAGAAGTCTTGTGTATCGTCGGTTTATAACCTCTTTCATTGTTGCAAAGTCGTTGGCTCCTACTACACGCTTTATGTTAAAGTGGCGGTAGTCACCTTTTGAGGGTATTCCGTTTTTAAATACAACACAGGCAGCAACGGCAAACTTGCCCTGAATGTTTGAGTTGTCGAAACACTCTATGTGCACAGGAGGTTCAGTAAGTTCAAGATCTCGCTGAAGAGCTGTCATTATCCTGTTCTTATGCTCCTCCGGCCTCAGGGTCTCTTCTTGTTTGAGTTTCTCGAGCTTGAAAAGCTTTGCGTTTTTCAGGCTCAACTCCAGCAGACTCAGTTTGTCTCCCCTTTGTGGTATGTGAACACTCTTTATGTTGAAAATCTCCTCTGGCATAAACTGCACAAGAATCTCGTTTGAAAGTTCACCAAACTTTGAGCGGATCTCGCCAATGAAAAGGCTTAGTATTGTAGACTGCTCCTCTTCAATGGGCATTTTAAACTCGAGGTTCACAGACTGTATGATACATCCGTTTACCACCCGCATGTAGTTACCAAAGGCAAAGTTGTTTTCGAAAGCCAGGGTAAACACATCCACATTTGTTATTGTCTGGCTGACTACCTGCGATTTGCTGTAGTGCCTGCCTATCAATTCGATCCTCTCCTTATACAACTGAGCTTCTTCAAAACGTAAATCTTTTGCAGCAAGTAGCATGGCAACCTTGAACTCCTTCATTATTTCTGCCGATTCACCTTTTAATATAGACTTTATACCTTCAATCTGATGCAGGTATTCAGTTTCATTATATGCTCCTATGCATGGGGCCTTGCATTTGCCAATGTGATAGTTGAGGCAGGGACGGAACCCTTTATTCTTTATATTCTCGTCTGTAAGGGAAAGCTTACAGGTTCTCAGATAATAAACAGAGTTTATGAGCTCAATAAGATTATATGCGTATGATACTGAGCTGTAAGGGCCAAAGTATACGGAACCATCCTTTACGTATTTTCTTGTAATAAAGACACGGGGGAATGGTTCGTTCTTAATGCATATCCAGGGATAGGTCTTGCTGTCCTTGAGCATTACATTGTATCTGGGAAGGTGTTTTTTTATGAGGTTGTTTTCAAGAAGCAGTGCATCTTCTTCGCTTTCGACTATAGTGTGCTCAATACTTTCGATTTTTGAAACCATTACCCTGGTCTTCACGGTCAGAGACTCGGGAGTCTGAAAATACTGCGAAACCCTGTTCCTTAAATTCTTCGCTTTTCCTATGTAAATGATAGTCCCCTCTTTATTTAAAAAACGGTACACTCCCGGTTGGCCAGGGAGTAGTTTTATCAATTCACGGAATCTTAAATTCATGATTTATTTTTTGTAAAAGTAACAATTATCCTATATTTGTCGATTAGTATGCAGACTAAAGTTGTAACCAAGCAGGACATAAAAAATGCTATAAGATTGAAAGGAATATCGGGTGATATTCTGGCTCCTTTGATTTCATATATTCTTGGTTTCAACAAAATCAACAAGAAGTACAGCAAATGTGCCGATCAAAAAGGGAGGGATTTCACCTCCGCGCTTCTTAAAGAGTTTAATATAGGTTTCGAAATAGACGATAAGGAGTTTGAAAACATTCCTCAGGATGGCCCTTTTATTTTTGTTGCAAACCATCCCTACGGAGGAGTGGACGGGATCATTCTCCTCAATATTTTCAGTTCTGTCAGGCCGGATATTAAGGTAATCACAAACTTCATACTCTCGCATATTCCAAATTTAAAGGACTTCTTCTTTCCTGTGAACCCTTTTTCCGACAGACCGGGGCTCTCCCGAAGTTTTGCCGGCTTGAGAATGGCGACTGAGAATCTGAATAAAGGAGGGTGCCTTGGACTTTTTCCTGCAGGAGAGGTATCTACCAATTATGGTTCTTCCATTATCCAGGACAAAGAGTGGCAGCCGGCAATCATAAAGCTGATAAAAAATTCAGGTGTGCCTGTGGTTCCTGTATACTGCCATGGAACAAATTCTAATTTCTTCCACTGGTTGGGCAAACTTCATCCCGTTCTCAGAACTGTAAGGCTGCCACGCGAACTTCTCAATAAAGGAGGAAAAACCATTAAGGTGAGAATAGGCAAGCCTATCAGCGTAAATGAAATGTCGGAATACCAAGATCTTAAGTCACTCGGTCTTTTTTTAAGATCTCGCACTTATGCACTTGAAGCTAACATAAAAGAAGATAAAAAAGAGGTTGTAAACAGTGGCGCGGTCCCTATTGCTCTCCCAAAAAACCGCAGGGCGCTACAAAAGGAGATAAACTCCCTTCCTCCTAATAAATTGCTATTCACTACCGGACACTACAGTTGTTACCTGGCCGACCACAAATCGATTCCACTTATGATGCACGAGTTGGGCAGAAGAAGAGAGGAGGCATTCAGGGCCGTTGGCGAGGGAACCGGACGTCCGCTCGATCTTGATGAATATGATGAATACTACAAACATCTCATTCTTTGGGATAAACAGAAAACAAGGCTTGTAGGAGCTTACAGACTTGGATTCGGTAAAGAGATCATAGAAAAGAAGGGCTTAAAGGGCATGTATACCAATTCGCTTTTCAGCTATGAAAAACCTTTTGCAAAAGTTCTTTCACAATCAATAGAATTGGGTCGTTCATTTGTTGTACTTGACTATCAGAAAGAGGCACTTCCTCTGGTTCTTTTAATTAAGGGCCTGTTCTACTCAGTCCTAAACAACAACGAGGTTAGGTATCTTCTTGGACCTGTAAGCATCAGTTCGTGGTACCCCAAATTCTACAGGAGCCTTATGATCTATTATTTGCAGAAATTTCACTCAATAAAGGAGATGGAAGACATGGTAACTCCCAGGAACCCATTCTTTCCGGACTATCTTCGTGTCTCAGTAGACGATCTGATGCAAAACAAGATGGACAGTATCGAGAAATTTGACCGCTATCTTCTTAGGTTGAGCAACAACGAATACAGACTTCCTACGCTCGTCAAGAAGTATCTTAAGATAAATTCAAAAATGATAAGGTTCAATGTAGACCCTGACTTCAACTATTGCGTTGACGGATTGGTGCTTCTGGACCTCACACAAATCTCCCGTCAGGAGATAATGGCACTCGCCAAAGACGAACCAAACAAAGAAAAGGTCTACAAACGTTTTGGGATACAGGAGGGCAATGGGCAATAGGCATTGGGCATTGGGCATTAGGCATTAGGCAATAGGCATTGGGCAATAGGCATTAGGCAATAGGCAGGCGGGTAGCTTTTGCTGCTTATGGAACGGGGTCGTAGCCGTGGCCACCCCAAGGATGACAACGAGAAATGCGTCTGGCTGCCAGGTAGAAACCTTTGAAGGGTCCATGCTTTTTAATGGCTTCTATTGCGTAGGAAGAACAAGTTGGGGTGTATCGACAAGACTGGGGTTTCAATGGTGAGATAGCATACTGATAAAACCTGATCAGTATCAGGAAAAGGAGGGAGAGTGACCATTTCAAGGCTCTGACTACCAGACTAAATAATTTTTTTAATTTTTCCCAGAGCATTTGATATTTTGTTGTTAAGTGGCTTGAATTCCATTATATCGCCGCTGATATATACGATATTTATGTCGACGAAATGGTGTGAGAGTTTATGTGTCTTTTGCATACTCTCGGTTTCTTCGTCATGATTCTGCTCCGTAAGAAAATACCCCTTGTTAAGACGATAGGCTTCTCTTATCCGGCGTTTCAAAAGGTTGCGGGAAACGGCTTTTTTGTGGAGGCGCTTGGGTACGGTAATAAGCACCCTGTTGTAAGGGCAGTCATTTGTCAGATAGTAAAATTTAAGGGGATGGATAAAAAGAACAGCTCCTTTGTCAAAAATCTCCTGAATTCTGATTACAGAGGTAAGCTTTTCCTCTTTGGGAAACCTGGTTGATACTTTTATGTGCAAATGATGAGGAACGACTTCTGTTGAAGAGGCTTCGGATAAATCATTGGGCTTGGATGGCTTTTCCATTTCATATATCCGGTTACTTTTGCTCAAAGAAGTTTGACAATGCTTTGGCAATTGAGGGGGCTTCCGGTGTGGGAGCTACAACAGTTGACGTTAATTTTGCGGTTTTGAGAGCCTTAAGAGTGGCGGGCCCGAAGGTTGCAAATTGAATGTCGTTTTGTTTGAATTCAGGAAAATTTTCCTGCAACGATTTGATATCGGAAGGGCTGTAGAAAACGAGCATATCGTAAGCAGAAATATCGAGGGTGGAGATGTTGCTGTGAACCGTCTTTACGAAAACAGCACTTGTGTGTTTTAATTTAGCCTTTACAAAAAACTTGTTGATGTCGGCCTTGCAACTATCTGCTACACATATAAGAAAGTGTTCTGTTTTATGTTTTGTGCCTATAGTCTCTACTATTGAGGCATTTGTGCCGCTTCCAAAAAAGATTTTTCTCTTTCTGTAGACAATATACTTCTGCAGATAAAGTGCAATAGCCTCAGAAACACAGAAATACTTCATTGTCTCAGGTACGGCTATTCTTAGTTCCTCGCATATCTTAAAGAAAGCATCTATTGATGTTCTGGACGTGAAAACGACAGCAGTATATTCTAAAATGTTCACTTTTTGCAGGCGGAACTCCTTTGCCTGAAGAGCCTCAACCTTGAAAAAAGGGACGAAATCTATGTTAAGCTTATACTTTGAAATAAGTTCTGTATAGGGCGAACCATTGGTTGGAGCAGGTTGAGAAATCAGTATCTTTTTAATTTTCATAGTCTTAGTAAGAGAGTATAAAATTCGAGATTAGTGCGATGGGTAACAATTCAATGGTGCAAAGATACAAAATATAAAAAAAATGTGAATAGTGATGTGAAATAATTATTTGATACCCTCTTATTAAATAAATTAGAAAAACAAATAAAACGCTAGAGATCAGCACAATTAAAACTGTTGGCGCATCAATTTCCGGCCAAAAAAATCTGAGTAAAATTGCAGGCAAAGAGAAAATAACAGAAATTATCATATGATTGTACCCTATTCTCTCTATTAATTTGAACGTGTTCTTGTCTTTTGTAAGCCAGGATAATAAGTCATAAATACCTTTCCGCACGATCCATAAGGTAAAAAGAGATAAAATACACAGAAGGAGAAAATACTGAGGAAGCAAATTAAACGAGTCAAAAATATAATCGCTGTTCATCAATGTAAGTAAAACAGGAAAATAGAGGGCAGAAATTATAGTAACAACAGACCGTTGTCCGGAAAGTGCAAGCTTGTCTTCAAGCTTGAAATGATTTTTTAGTTTAAAGAGAGAACCGAGTGCTGCAGGAAATACGTTGAGAATCTCCCGCGAGAAGATCACCATTATTATAAAGAAGGCTAGAACAAGTGTAGACAATATCTCGTCGTTTTGCTTATATCCTGAAGAAAAATGTTCGGACTGAGGAAGAGAGAAGTCGGGAACCTTAGTAAGGGTCTGATGACCAAACAGATTGTCCAAAGGAAAAAATTCCCGCTGCTGCGATGTATCTATGTCAACAAGAATATACTTGCACGACAAGCTGTCAGTAATGTAAAGGGTGTCCTTTATAGTCATCAGTTTCCCCTCTTTGCTTTATAACCAAGTGTTTGTAAGATGCTTATGACTCTGTCTCTGAAGTCGCCCTGAATAAGCACTTCGCCATCCTTTAGAGAACCACCAACACCACACTTGCTTTTCAGGATTTTTGCAAGAGAGGAAAGATCGTCCTCGCTGCCCACGAAACCTGAAACCAGGGTAACCTGTTTGCCTGCTCTGTGCTTGCGGTCGATTGATACGATAAGCCTTTGCTTTTCGGGAGGAAGAGTATCACGTGTCATATCGCCCTCCTCTGCCTGATATCCGAAATCAGGATTTGTAGAGTAGACTACTCCAAGTCTGCTTTTCCAATCGTTCTCCGCCATTGCAATAATTTTGCTGCAAAGTTATGTAGAAAAATTCAAAATAGTATCTTTGCCTAATATTCTCATTAAAGTCAGAAAAATACACAAATGGAACAGAAGAAATTTAAACTGTTGGATACCTTGTTAGGGATACTGGTACTCATTATCTCCTCGGTCGTCTATCTATCCACAATTGAGCCTACAACCAGTTTCTGGGATTGCGGCGAGTTTATAGCTTCGTCATACAAGCTGGAAGTGGGTCACCCACCGGGAAACCCGGTTTTCCAGGTAATTGCAAGATTCTTTACGCTGTTTGCAGACAAAGACAACGCTGCAATGATGGTGAATGCAATGAGCGCAATGTGTTCGGCATTTACAATCATGTTCCTTTTCTGGACAATCACACATCTTGCAAGGAGAATTTCGGAGAAAACATCTAAGGAACGCACACTTGCCGGTGCAATAGCAATTCTGGCATCGGGTCTGGTTGGTGCTTTGGTTTATACATTTTCCGATACTTTCTGGTTTTCGGCAGTAGAGGGAGAGGTTTACGCTATGTCGTCGCTCTTTACGGCGGCGGTGTTCTGGGCAATGCTTAAATGGGAAGAGCAGGCAGAACAGCCTTATGCAAACAGGTGGATAATCCTTATCGCTTT